>Ga0206958_1074_pt1 | contig 30190 bp, 29 predicted proteins | sample Alteio_BWOrgHeat_33_FD_152968 | JGI IMG/M metagenome (GOLD analysis project Ga0206958, IMG submission 152968) | Enriched cells from forest soil in Barre Woods Harvard Forest LTER site, Petersham, Massachusetts, United States -... | ecosystem: Environmental > Terrestrial > Soil > Temperate forest >... | reverse complement strand
GCATATACTTTGCGTCGCTAATCGCCGCTTCGATGCGGCGGTAGGCACCTGCCGCGGAAGCACTGGGCAGCAAAACGGCGATCCCGACGCCGATAGCTAAGACCCCCGCTAATCCACCCGCCATCGCAAGGCGAAACTTAAACTGCGGTTTCCTCGCGGACGCTAACTTCTCACTAACTTGCGTTCGTAGGTTCGGGCTCGCCGAAACTCCCGCTTCGATTCGATGAAACAATTCCTGCAATTTCTGATCTTCGTCCATTATTTTCTCCTGTCGCCGGTATGTCCCGGCACTAAGTGAGGCGCGTTGTTTGCCAGCGACTCACGCGCACGTTGGAGCAGGCTGTTCGCCGCCTTGGGCGACTTCCGAATCACCTTGGCGACCTCGACGGTTGAAAAACCGAGGAGATACTTAAGAATCAACACATCCCGCTGCAGTTCGGGAAGCGTCTTCAGGGCCTCAATGAGTTGAAATAACCCTTCGTTCGGCTCAGATCCGACCTCTTTTAGACTTGGGTCCTCAAGAGACACTGTTCTTGATCCGCGTTGCTTCTGTCGAGACCGTAGTTGGTCGGCAATCTTCCTTCGGGTAATCCCAATAAGATAGAGAGACGCGTCAGCTTTTTTCGGTAGTTCCGACCTGAAACGAAAGGCGGCTTGGAAAACTTCCATCGCGACATCTTCCGCTTCTTCACGAGATCCAAGTCTTGCAAACGCGTATCGTACGACATCATCGAGAAAGACCAGAGGATCTGGACTATTTGGAGACACCGAGTGTCGAAGGGCTTCTATTCTGGCGGACTCACATTGCTCCAACATGTTCGATCAACCTTCGATATTTCAGGGCCAAATCTATCGGCGGATATTTGCGAAGTAACCCAATAAATCGGACCCGAAATACCGCAACACCGAAATACCTGGCCCCAAACTTCACTTCAGTCGAATGCACCTAAGCCCCTCACCAAGCTCGTAGCCAGCCCGCTGGCCGTCTTTTTCGGCGCTGTACTCCACCATGTTCTCGACCCCGTCGAGACGCTTGCCGAAGTATTGGCTCTTGTGAATCGCTAGGAGTTTTTTCTGATCTTCCCATTGATCTGTGATATCGACGATGTAGTTGGGAGCAATCGTCGAAAAGAGCAGCAGCCACTTAGCAATGTGTGTCTTTTCGGCGGCGATCTTAGTTGCATCACCCGATCTGCGATGATCTTGATGGCTCGTTCGAGGCGGATAGTCTCCATCGAACGCAAGAATGTAGTCCGGCTTTACCCGCTTGATTTCGTCGCTGATCTTGTCGATGACTTCATCGCTAGCATGTAGCCATCGGTCTGGGTAGCTTAGAAGCCGAAGCGACTGGGCATGCCATGCGTTAGACGCGTTTTGCGCCTCTTGCCTTCTTTCCACTCGGTTCTTGGCTTCGTCGGTTAAGAAAAAATAGTAGCCCTTGTCGCCATCCGTGCAAATGACTTGGTGAAGTTCGGCGCCCGATTTTGCCAGCTGAACGAGCAACCCGCCGACGAAGAACTCGGAGTCGTCCGGATGGGCGGTTACGATCAATATCTTGGTGCCCTTCGCGAAAAGCAACTTGGAATCGGGATTGACGGCTGGATTCGGGTTAGGAATCTTGCGGGGTATCCAATCTATCTCGTAGGGTTGATACCAAATGAATCCGTAGATCAGTGCAATGAAGATCCCATAGAACCAGAGCCGCTTCTTGATCGCTTTTCTTCTTCGCTGGGCTTTTTCCTCAGGCGTTGGCTGCGGCAGTGGTTCAGGAATCTCATAAACTACAGGTTGATCTTCTTCTGAACTCATGTGTGACTATTCTAGTCTGAAACTGGTTCGCGCGGGAACTAACGATTGCCGTGGGTGGCGTCTCTTCCGTCGTGCATTGCTACGACTGGGACCTACCACCAGTCGCCGTCCTCGCGCACTCCGTCTCGGAGGATCTTAAATTCCAATCCGCGGTTGACTTCGCGAAATCGTTCGTCGATAAGCGCGATCAATTTGTCCTTTCCTCCATCACCTCCCGAGAATACTCAGTATTTCTTCGACGTCTTTGAGTGCCTCTTTTGCTTCGAGAATCGTCACCGTGACCCGGAATACCTAAGACGCTCCGTGTAGGTGAGCGGCCAACAGCCGGTGGAACTGGTGGACGTTTTGTTCTCGGGTTGGCGAGAAGCGGCCCCGGTCGTAGAAACGAGACCTTACGCCTCGCTGCACTAACTCGACTACTTGCTCGTCTTCTCGCTCCACTCGATCGAGATCGGCGCCTGCACCTTGACTCAGTCTCGACGAATCCCAAACGTAAGACAGGAATGAGATTTTCGTGAGGTCGGGCGCCAACGGGCGCAGAACGTTTACGGAAAGCCCCCAAGGATAAAAGTTGAGCATCGTGTTGGGGAAAAGCCAGTAGTAGTACGCACTAATATCTTTCCCGCAGTCCGGGGAATCCGTCGGAAGTTTGAAACATCCCTCGCCTCCTTTACTGACTCCTAACTGCATATTGCCCCACTTGAACTGCTCCGAAGTGTAATTGCCGTAATCCAATGTTTCGTTCAACGACGAATGGATAAAGGGGATGTGGAATCCTTCTAAATAATTGTCGACGTATAGGGCCCAATTGGCCCGAACCATGTAGTCTCGTGACCGAGATGGGTCGAAGAAGAACTCGTTTAGGGGCAGCCAGCCAAGGCGGTCCTTCATCGGTCCTATTACATCTTCCAGTGCGACGTCGGGTTGGACTGCTCCAAAGAGCAGTTTTGACCAATTTCCAAATGGAACCGGAGAAAGATTATCGGATGCAGCGGGAAAGTCGCAGGCCAATTCGAATTCCGGCATGTGCTGGAAGCACCCGTCTAGTCCAAACCGTCGCCCGTGATATCGACACCTCAAAAATCGCTCGTGTCCCGAACCTTCGACAACCTGCATGCCCCGATGGGTGCAAACGTTGCTTAGAAGATGGAGTTTGTCGCTTGTATCCCTGGTAAGCACCATCGGCTCATCGAGATATCCCTCCAGAAGCGTAAAAGGGTGCACGGCTCCCGCCACTTTGACCATGTCGGTGTCACCAATAAACTGCCAGCTCCGGGCAAAAATCCTTTCGCGGACATCGCCGAACATCGCCGGATCCTTGTAGAAGCTGGAAGGCAGCGTCCACGCTTCCTCTATCCTTTCGTGAACCGTCAGGTCGGACATGGAATAGAGTGTAGCGCGAGGAATAGCGTTTCGACGCGGGAGCGTCTAGCGTTAGAGCGTTGAGTGTACAAGGGCTTTTGAATGAAGCAAGCTTCTACGCTAGTCCAACCCCTGACAGATTTGCCCGTTTCTCGTACCTGCTTCCGGAATATCCCGAAGCCGAAGATCCCGGCTTGACGGGAGGATTACGTAGCTCAGTTCTGGGGTAATTCCGACATGTCGGGACTACCCTGGAACTGGAGCAGCCACGATTACAACCCCAAAGGCGGTTGCATACGAAGCGCCTTCTAGCCAAGCTCCAAGAATCTCAACGGCTACAAGTTCTTATGGAACCCGCTTTGGGGTTCAAATCCGGTACGCGGCGCTGATCCAGGGTAGCTACGCGCGACAACCCTTCGCTTTGCTACGAAACCCCTTCGGGGTACCGATTCAGACGCTCGTCTTAGAACCCTACACCATTCGCAGCCCACAGGAAGCCTCTTCGCATTAGCTCGCGAGGATGTTCGGACTCTAAGATATCGGCGTGGTGGCCCAGGGCGTTGTAGAAGACCCGGCCTTTGCCGTACATCTTGGTCCAAACCTGGGGCATCTTGCAGGCGTTGGCAACGTGCGGGCCATCGACGCCAACCGTCGGGAATGTCGTCGTCGCCAGGACGTTGTTGCCTGGATCGGTGTGAAGGTAGTACTGCTCTGAAGTGACTTCGAAATCGGGGATCCCGTCGGTGATCGGATGGGGATTGTTGCGGTCGATATTTACGGTGTACTTCACGCCGTCGTTGCCGGGATGGGCCACCCATTGGCCGCCGGTCATGAACTGCCACTCGGTATCATTCCGAAACGAGTCGCACATTCCGCCATGGCAGCCAGCGATTCCAATTCCATGATCCTTTACCGCCTTAAAAATCGGCTCACGTTGCGGTCCGCTGATCTCGCTCATCGTATAGATTGGGACGAGCAACGATTGGCGTAGAACCTTTTCTTCATCAGCAAACGCATCGAGCGTATTGGCAACCTCAACCTCGAACCCTTCGCTCACAAGAATCTGCTCAAACAGGCGAGCCACCTTCTCCGGCTCGTGTCCATCCCAACCACCCCAAACGATCAAAGCGCTATGTCCCATTTCAACGGAGGGTACCTTCCGACGCGCCCTAGGCGCGTCGGAGTCCGTAAGCGTTTTAGCGTTAAAGCGTTCGAGGGTTATTGAGACTCAATACTAACCTTCAAGATTAACCGTGTTCGAGCGTTGCCGTAATCAAGACTACTAGCTCCCGAAGGCGATCTTTCGATCGAACACGCCCTCGAACGCTGCAACGCTTCGATACTTTAACGCTCATCCTAGCCTCACCGGCAATATCCTCAGCCGCCGATTCGGGTCCTCGCCGACGCTTTCGCTGGCCAGCCTTCTCGATTCGGCAACTTGGTGTTGAACTTTCCGGACTGGCGCAGAGGCAGGGCTCAAGTCATACGGCTTGCCCGATTGCAGCACGATGTCGATCCCGTTTTGAACCTCTTCCAATGCCTTGGAGTGCGCTTCGGGCGGCTCGGATGTTTGCTTGACAATCTCGTCCAGAGCGGTGGCGATTTGGCTGAAAGTATTCGACTTCACCACGACGGTGTGAACCGGCCGACCAGCCATGTCCCGCAGTTTTCGGGGCTGGGCTTGATAGGTCGATCGCATTGCAACGACCGCATCCGCTTGATTAATATCGTTCGTTAAGAACGCCGGTGCTTTTTTTTCTCGGATCGCCCTCTCGAGCCGCGTCCGGTTGATACCGTAGGGAAAGATACGGATGAGCGTTCTAGACTCATCTTTCACCTCCTCTCGATCAGTATTTTCTCGTGGCTCGCTAACCGGATGAACCATCCCATTTTTTACGGGTTGCCCCTTAGGTAATTCTTCTCGCGCCCTTGGGGATTTTGCCAGTGCTGGGAATCGCTTATTAAATCCCGGCTCGTTGATTTCAGCCGTCTGCTCCGCTTGCACTACCTCGACCTTTCCGGCTCCTGTCCGAACACGGATCTCGGGTCTCGGTGGAACGCCACGAAGGATCATATCGACCGTCTTCATGACGTTGTGATGCACCGCCAAGCGATCGTAATCCAGCAACTCGATGACGATGTCAAAGGTCGGGGGCGCCTTGCGCTCCAACACCGTTTTCTGCGTCCCTCTTCGCTGAGCCTCCGCATCTGAAAGGGTGACCGCCTGAATTCCGCCAATGAGGTCGGCCAGCGTCGGATTCAGCATCAAGTTCTCAAGCGTTTGCCCGTGTGCGGTACCAACGAGCTGAACGCCACGTTCGGCAATGGTCCTTGCGGCGGCGGCCTCCATTTCGGTGCCGATCTCGTCGATAACAATCACTTCGGGCATGTGATTCTCGACCGCCTCGATCATCACGTTGTGCTGTTCGGCAGCCACCCGAACCTGCATGCGCCGGGAATAACCGATTCCGGGATGGGGGACATCGCCATCTCCCGCAATCTCGTTCGAGGTATCCACGATAACGACTCGTTTCAAGGCTTCATCGGACAGTACGCGAGCAACTTCGCGAAGTTTGGTTGTCTTACCAACACCGGGCTTGCCCAACAACAGGATCGATTGACCAGAGCGGACGATATCGTCAATGATATCGATCGTCCCCTCCAGCGCCCTTCCAACTCGGCAAGTCAAACCGATAATTTTGCTGTGCCGATTTCGGATTGCGGAAATACGATGGAGAGTTCGCTCTATTCCGGCGCGATTATCGGTTCCGAACTCGCCAATCGATTTATTAACAAAATCGATATCGTGTTCGGTAACAACCACGTCGTTAAATCGCTCCACTGAGTCTCGATATCGGGCCTCCGCAGGGCGGCCGTAGTCGAGGACAACTTCGATTAGGGTTTCGAGTGCGGGACCGCGCTCCAGCCTCTCTCGAACGATGCTTGGTAGCACATCGAGGAACTGAGACAAGCCGTCAGAATGCATCGACATATAGAGTTGTACGAGCCTCAAGGCTGTTCAAACAGCCCGGTACATTGTAAGACGACGTCCTTGCCAGAACGGCTTCATTAAGAAGACTTTATTTTTTCGATGGACCTTTAGAAAAGCGTCGGAGCGTTAAGCGTTATAGCGTTCGGGGGCGGCTACTCGATCTCGGCGCCAACCAAGTTTTCATTTCCGACTGTGACGCTCCAGTGGATCTCGTCTCATCAGAGCGGCGCCTGATTCGAAAGTTCCAATTAGACGTGGCTGGCGCGACCGCGAAATTCCATTTCCACTAGTGGCCCGGGGCGCCGAAAGCCATCTCTGGTCGGGACAGAACTCCATATCTCCAATACTCCATCACTCCCCACACGATTTCGCATCTTCATCAATCCCTAAAGAGGAACCATGTTCTCCTAGTCTCCACGAATTTCGTCGAGTTTTATCTTTGTCGAACGGTTGTTCCCCTTAGACCAATAGGAGACGGTAACGGTATCTCCCGCCTGTTTATTCATCAGAGCTTTGCTAAGCGAAAGCACATCATCGATTCTCTGGCCATCGATCTCTTTCAATACGTCGAACTTTTGGAGACCAGCGCGCGCGGCAGCTCCGGTCGGCTCTACTGACGTGAGAAGTATCCCGTGGTCGGGAGGGGCTGAACCCACGAGTTGCTCCACTCGATCACGCCCCTGTTGATACAAAAGAATCTCGGCCGATCGGTTGTCGTAGCCGATTCCAAGTCCACCATATTTGGCATATCCAAACTTGAGAATCTGATCCACAACGCGCCGAACGGTATTAACCGGAATCGCAAAGCCGATCCCCACGCTTCCTCCGTTGCCGCTTGCGATTGCAGAATTGATCCCAACCAATTGCCCGGCCGCGTCCGTAAGGGCCCCGCCTGAGTTACCAGGGTTGATGGCGGCATCCGTTTGAATCCCGTCAATGAGAACTGAATTCTCTAGGCCTAGGCTGCGGCCAAGTGAGCTTACAACTCCGACGCTGACCGTGTTGTCGAAGCCTAGCGGATTTCCGACCGCAACAACCCACTGTCCGATTTCCAATTTGCTACTATCTCCGACCTCGATCGGCTGCAGATCCTCGGCTTCAATTTTCAACACTGCGAGGTCGGCGCGTCGGTCGCGCCCAACCACCTTAGCGGTAAAAACGCGTTTATCCTGGAGCCGCACTTTAACTTGCTCGACAATGGCGTGAGCCGGATCGTTTGGCACTTCGACAACGTGGTTATTGGTGACGATAATCCCGTTTTTCGATAGAATCACGCCGCTGCCCTGCCCGGTTTCCCGAAGTTGACCGTCGTCGTCACCAAACCAAGTTTGGACATGGTTATATTGGTCGACACTAACAACTGAGGGAACCACCCGCTTTGCTGCCTCGCGGAAGTCCGCTGGGATCGACAGTTCCGGCGAACCAACGGTGGGAATGACCATTTTTCCCGGGTTCCAGTCGATCGTCGGTCTGTCGGAAGTGTGCCGGTTTATGATGTGGTTCACTTGGAGCGCACTGAACACACCGAGAAACGTCGCGAGGATTATCAAAAAGAAAGCGGACTTTTTCATATTCGTATAGGTTGTTTCCTACGATTTTTAGTCGCATATCGTGCCCGAACACTTCTCAATCCAACGTCCTCGGCCAATCGTCTTTGAGCAATCTCGACATTGCCCGGTCGGCTAGAACTCGGCCTCCGTTTTGACATTGGGCGCAGTAGTTGGCCTCGTTGTCGGCGTATCGGATGCGTTGCACTGGCTTGCCGCACACAGGGCAAGGCTCGCCGTATTTGCCGTGAACCGCGAAGTCGGGCCGGAACGCCGTCACGTCGCCAGCGCCGGGGAATTTGTTGCCGAATTCGGCCTGCAGGCGCGTGGTCCATTCTCGCAAAACTTGCCCCATCGATTCATGTAATCGCTGAATTTCCTCATCGGTCAGAGTCGGACTCCGCTTAAGCGGTGAGAGCCTTGCCGCATGAAGGATTTCGTCGGAGTAGGCATTTCCAATCCCACTGAAAAGATGTGGGTTGGTCAAAACATCCTTCACGGAGTGGTTCTCCCGCTTCAATACTTCGCGGAATTGTGCGACCGAGCAGGTAAGCACGTCGATGCCACCGGGGTCGTGCGCCGAAAGGGCATGTTCTCCATGCACGATCGTTAGCGATGCTCGCTTCTTGGATCCGGCCTCAGTCAAGAAAAGGGTTCCATTCTCAAAGCTCAGAGACGCCATAGAGATCTTCCCGCCCAGCCTAGTGTCCGCCGTTCCGCCCTCAACCCAGCGAAATCGGCCCGCGATCATGAGGTGCACAATTAGGAATAGCTCGTCCGAAAAACCGATTACGATTCTCTTGCCCAATCGTCGAAGTTCTCGAACTTCGCGGGTTTCCAGGTCTTTGGCGGTTGGAGCGACGGATCGCAAAACGAACGGATTGAAGACATTCAGCTTGATCAGTTTTTTGCCGATCAGCCTCTTTCGGAGTAGCGCTAAGTAGAGTTCAACGTCAGGAAGCTCTGGCATAGATTCGAATTCTAGTCCGAAACGACGGCCCTGGTGGTAAGCGGCTTATTTAGCCTCCCTTAGGAGCCAGGTAGTTCTCAATGTGGCGGCTTGACCAGGTTCGAGCTTCGTCGAGGGGCCAAGGATTTCGAGTTCGACGTATTTGTCGGGATCGCCGTTTGTATAGACCTGCAGAAACCTGCCGTTATCGAAGTATTTCCCCGGCGACTTCTTCGCCGAAAATGAGAACTCGACGCCCTTTCGCTGGATTGTAAGAATGCCTTTGGAGGACGCAGAGCCGAGTTTGGACCCAAGTCTTGGGTATCGTCGGACGACCAAGAAACCGTTTCGAGTGGTAACAAAATCAGGATTCACCGGGTTGTCGTCGAACGGCGCCCAACCCAAGGGCATATTGTCGGTTAATTCCAAAGGAATAAGAATTTGGTCTGGATCATCGGTTTGCACGATTTCCCAAACAGCCAATTCCTGCGTTTTGGCGGACGTATTCGTCATACGGTTTACGATATGGACAACCGTGCCGCTCGGGTCCATCCTGATCTGGCGGTCGAACTTTACGCCGGATTTCGCGCTAGATAGACCGGTAATTTTCAGAGATTTCTCCCGTACTTCAACTTGATAAGGCGCGCCATCCAAGATCGGATCGGGGGGCCAGTGCCAGAGACTTTGCGGCGCTGGCCAGAGTTTGTCGCCACCAAAGTTTGCCCAATCTCCCTTCTTCATCGCGCTTGCAGTCTTGCCCTCAAACTTTTTGTTCTCCCACAAGATGTTTGCAGCGCCGATCTTTGCATACCGCATCACCCGCCCGATTTGAGGGACGTACACAAGCTCAACTGTCCCGTTAGCCATGCGAAAGCAACCGGACCAGCCATGATAATCGACACGCTGGATCGAAACGTCTGAGCTCGCGCTGGCGCCGGCGGCGCAAAAAACACATAAAGCCAACCTGCGCATCATGGCCAACAGTATTGCTCAAGCGCGGGAGGCGGAGTCAGGCAGGCTTAGCTTAGTTCTTGCCGTACCATTTAATTGCGAAACGTCGTGCAGGCCGCCGGGTACACGCCTACGGCGGCTTCCGCCGTTTCGAGCGCGTGGCGCGCTTCGGGCAAGACCGGCGGCACGGAACCGCCGTCTACAGAGACTCCCGCAATTCCTAGTCAGCGCCCCGCTTCCGACTCTGTCTCCTTAAGCGAAGCGCGCCTGCCCCGTGTCCCGTGAAGCGCAGCGCCTCCAAAGGTACAATCCGTGGGTGGAGGAGCGTAAACCGAGCCTAGTTGGAATGACCCGCGACGAGTTGATGCCGGCGCTTGGCGATCGGTCGGACTCAAAGCTTCGGGTCAAGCAAATTGCGGGCCACATTTACTCCCGCGCAGTCGATGACTTCCAGCAGATGCTGGATTTGCCACAAAGTCTTCGCGATGAATTGTCGACTTCGTTTCAGGTTCAGCCCCTTCACGTGGCCACCCATCGCCACTCCACTGACGGCGTAGATAAATTCCTAGTACACAACGGGGACAATGAGGTTTACGAGTGCGTACTCCTGCCGTATGAGGATCGGGTCAGTTGTTGCATTTCGAGCCAAGTGGGCTGCCCGATGGGATGCAAATTCTGTGCAACCGGCCTCGGCGGCTTTGACCGAAATCTTACAGCGGGCGAAATCGTCGGACAGTATCTCCTTCTGCAAAGACGTAGCGAGCGCCGGATCTCGCACGTGGTATTTATGGGTATGGGTGAACCCATGCTGAACTTGAAAAACGTTATCAAGAGTCTCCGACTGCTTCACGATGAAGTTGGATTATCCTATCGCCACCTCACGGTTAGCACAGTAGGGTTGGTTCCCCAGATCCACGAGTTAGCGCAAGAGCAGTTGCCAATCCATCTCGCACTATCTCTTCATTCTCCGTTGGATGAAGTCCGAGATCGACTCATGCCTGTGAACCACAAATGGCCGGTCGCTGAAGTCATGCAGGCGATGCGGGACTATCACAAAGCAACTGGAAGAAAAATTACGATCGAGTATTTGCTGATCAAGGATATTACCGATACCCCCGACCAAGCCCACGAGTTGGCAAGACTGGTTCGTGGAGTTCCGAACGTCGTGAATCTGATTCCGTTCAATTGGGTAGACACCGAACAAGGATTTGCTCGACCAGATCGCGAGCGGGTTCGAATGTTCAGGGCGATTTTGAACAGCAAGGGTGTCAACACTACCGAGCGGGTGGAAAGAGGGCACGACATCGCGGCAGCTTGCGGCCAATTGGCAGGTCAGCACAAAGGAGCATTCGGCTCAAATCTCGGCAGGAGGAAGGGCATATCTCCCCTCGTTACGCTGTCGTAGGGCTGGTATTGCTGATATCTATAGGATGCTCAGCCAAAAAGTCGTCCGGCGTCGCCCCGCCACATCCAGTCAAAAAGAACCCTAGTCCAGCCGAGCTTGTCAACATTCGCGGCGGGTCGGTGGTCTATACGGGAACGAAAAGCGAGCGCCTTTTCCTCGTCAGATTTCAATCAGGACTCGTGTCGCTAACTACCGACGACCCAGCCGGAGATTCTCAGGGCACTATGAATGGAGTGACCGGAGAGATCTATCAGCACATCCAAACGTCAAGCACGTTTCAAGCAAAACAGGGGCAGGGTGACCAGGTGAACCAAAGACTGACTCTGAACGGATCGGTGCAAGTTACATCAAAAGACCCGGCGATTACTCTTACATGCGACCGAATGGTTTACGACGGGAAGACGAAAATAATCAAGGCGATTGGGAATGTACGAGTTATGGGAACCATGAGCACTGAGGACACGATTAAAGAATTGTGGGCGACCCCGGACCTCAAAAAAATCGCAACTCCCGATATGTTCTATCAACAATGAAGCGCCTCACGTTTATTGCCCTTCTCCTTGTATGCGGCCTTACGTCAGCAGAAACCTGGACAAATCACAAGGGGCTCACTCTAGTCGCCACTAGCTGGCAAGTCGTCCAGGTGAACCCAAAGCTCACCACGATCAAATCGAAAGGGAACGTCCTAGTCACTTCGGTACCCGACGGGGTGACGATCAGTTCGGAGCAGTTAGACTTTGAGTCGATTCCAAACCCGAAGCGGCCCAAAACCAATCTTCTCTCGCATGCCAGTGCTACAACAAACGTTAAGATCGTTAAAACGGTAACCGCGCCATCGGGAACCCAGACGACGGAAGTCCTTGGCCCCCGGGCAGACTATCTTGCTGGTTCAATCGAAGGGATCGTTAAGATAATCGGTCCGACCACGATAAAGAATTACGACAAAGCTCAAGCTCAATCCATGACTGCCACTGGAAGTTCCGGCATCGCCTATCTCGATCCTGGGGTAAGGGTGGCCAGCGGCAGCGGATTGCGACACGCGACCCTTCAAGGCCCGGTCAAGGTTATTTTCCAACAAACTGCCACCAAAACGGAGGCCGCATCGACTATTACTGCGACCGCTTCGACGATGCAGATCCAGAACGTCGGAAATCAGGAAATAATCACACTTATCGGATCCGTGCATATATTGGGTCCGGGCGACAGCGAAGCTTCCGGCGTGAATCGTGCAGTGATGGTTCACGAGCCCGGCCGGGGTTGGCGCCTGGATGCTTCGGGTGGAAAATGACAACCGTTAAACTTCTTGTACTTCCCTTGATACTCGCTTGCTTCGATCAGGAGCAGATTGTCACCTACAAGAATGCAGGAGGGCGCGTAATCATCCGGAACTTCAGCAATGTCAAGACCCACTTGAAAGACAAAAACGGTGGTGTCCAGAACGATGAAAACCGCATCACAATCACCGGAAATCTCGCGATCGCGGAAGCTCCCGAAAAAGGGTTTTCCGCGACTGGCCAGACGATTGACCTTAAATGGGCGCCGCTGGCTGACAAGCGGACCGAGATCCGATCGGCTCTGATCCGGCGTCAAGCCACGGTCATCATAGATAGCGATTGGGGGTTCGCTTCCAGGGTCGAAAATGCCAAGGAGTACCACCTGCCCGCGCCCATCCCCCAGACCGAATCCCGTTACAGTAAGGTCGATTCAGAGACCATCACCTACACCGGGTCGATTGAAAAAGGAACCCTTGTCTTCCCCGTACCATGGACGTTCAATCAAACCAATAAAGGCGTAACCGAACAGGAAGATAACGGCAAGAAAACCAAAGTCGTTTTCGACCAAAAATTTGAGTGCGACGGATCAAAGGGGCAAATGATCATCGGCCCCGGGAAGGACGGGGAACTCAATCAGCTTCAAACTGGGTTTGTTGAAGGACCGGTTCATTTCAAATTGATCCGGCACGAAACCCCGGAAGGCAGTAACAAAATGTCGACGCAGAGTTACGTCGGAGTCGCGGACCGACTTGACATCGACCTCTTGAAAGACCCTGGCACCGTCAAAGCAACCGGCCATGTTAAAGTTGACCGAGTGGTCGATGGTTACACGAGCACCACAGTTACGGAGTGGCTCGTCTTAAACGTCACCCAGCAGATGGAACCCATTGGTATCGAACTTGGTATCGGGACGGGAAAGATTAATCCGAAGGATGGTTCAAAGTGAAGATCGAAGGCAAGGACCTCCAGAAATCCTACCGTGGCCGTCGAGTCGTCAATGGCGTGTCGTTCGATATTTCGCAGGGAGAGATTGTTGGACTTTTGGGACCTAACGGCGCCGGCAAGACAACCACGTTTTATATGACGGTCGGGCTCGTTCGCCCTTCCGGAGGAAAAGTGTATTTCGACGAAGTCGACGTCACGAAGTGGCCGATGTACAAAAGAGCGCGCGCAGGGGTCGGATACCTTCCGCAGGAGCCTAGTGTCTTTCGGAAACTGACAGTCGAGGATAACTTACGGCTCGTGCTTCAGCTTGCGAAGAAGAGTAAAAAGCAGGCCAGCGCGAAAATAGCCGAACTGGTCGATGAACTTCACATAGGCAAGATCCTGCAAAGCACTGGCAACGTCTTGTCGGGCGGCGAACGACGACGGGTTGAGATTGCTCGAGCTCTTGCTACTGAACCTAAGTTCATACTCCTAGATGAACCTTTTGCAGGGATCGATCCAGTGACTATCGAGGAGATTCAGGCGATCTTGTTCCAGTTAAAGCGCCGAAACATTGGCATCCTGATCACCGACCACAATGTTGCCGCAACGCTTCGGATCACGGACCGCAACTACATTCTCACCGACGGCCAGATACTTGCGGCAGGCACAGGTGCCGAGATTTCGGCGAACGAGCTGGTGCGCAAACACTACCTTGGACAGCAGTTCGACTACATTGAAGGTGAAGGCGAGTGAGAGTCCCGTGAAACAGATTGATCGACTCGTGATCAAGGAGCTCATCGGACCGTGGCTATTTGGGGTCGCAATGCTTGCGACCCTTCTCATGGCGGCCACATACCTTCCTCGGATCGCGGACTATATCGTCCAAGGTTTGCCGCCCAGCCTGATCTTCAAAATCACTTTCCTGTTGATGCCTGCCATTCTGGTGAAAACTTTTGCGATGGCCGTCCTGGTGGCAGGATTGCTGGCATTTGGAAGACTTAGCTCCGATAGCGAAATCGTTGCTATCCGCGCTTCCGGCGCCAGCCTGCTTCGGATGGTAACGCCGGTGATGGCATTTTCGCTGGTGATTGCCATAGTCACTTTCATTTGCAACGATCGTCTGGTCCCTCCAGCGGCCTCGGAGTCAAAAGCCCTCGTAACTGACATCGCCAACCACGCAAGCGGAGTCTCTGGCGAACCTGTTTCGGAACCGATTTTTGATCACGGAAAGCTAAAGGGCCAGATCATGGCCCAGGCGTTCGATATTCTGCAAAAGACCCTGAATGGCGTCACGGTGGTCGTGTACAACGACCAGCACCTACCAACCTCGTTCATGTATTGCAATACCCTAGAGTATCGGGGATTGAACAAGTGGCATGTGCGAGGTGGAGCATTTGTCGTGCCGGCAAATGGCGGCCGCCGGATGGATTTCGCTGAGGCCTGGCCCCCGCAGGTCCCGGAACTAAGTGCGACTCCAGAGGATCTGTTGACTATCAACAGCGGAGATCCGGACAGCTTCTCAATGGGAGAAGCCGAAAAAATAATCAAGCGCGGAAAGCAAAACCATAGTCTTAAGCCCGAGCGTATTCATGATTTGGAGTTCGGATATTGGAACAAGATCTCGGTTTCTTGTGCCGCATTTATATTCGGCACTCTCGGCGCCGTGCTTGGCATAAGAAACCAGCGGACCGGTACCGCGACTGGATTTGCATTCGCGATTGCGATCATTTTCGTGTACGTTATGTTGACCAACTTTATGAACGTTTGGGCTTTGAACGGGGTCTTGCCTGCATGGGTCGCAAGCTTCACCCCGGTTTTCATCGGGGCGCTTGCTACACTCATAATCATGTGGCGCAAGAATAACTAGAAAAAGATGTGGATGCAGGTCGGTCTTTTGATTTTGTTCGTCGTGATGAGCGGCGTGATCGCCGTACAGGCGGACAAGGCCGGAAGATGGCTTGGCAAAAAGCGGCTCAGCATTTTTGGACTGCGACCGAGACATACGGCTAGGCTTGGAACGGTGCTGGTCGGCGTAGTGATTTCAACGATCACTATCGTCTCTGTAATGCTGGTAAGTTCCGGTGTCCGGGAGTGGGTAATTAAGGGCCCCGGCATAGCCAACAAACTTGAGGAAGCGATCCTAAATCTGCAGCGAACCACAAAGGACGTCGGCGAAGCCGACCGAAAGAATCGAAATCTGTCGATTCAGAACGCGAAGATCTCTCTGGAACTCGGTACTCGTCGTGGTGAGTTGACGAAAGCCCAAGACAAACTTGCTGAACTCCAGTTAAAGATCAACACATTGGAGCCCACAATCTCCGCTTTAACTTCCAAAGTCAGTACAGGCAATTCCAAGATCAGGGACCTTAACGAAAAAGAAAAAGCACTTCTTGAGGCGAGCAGGATCGGCGAGGAGAAACTAAAGCTTGTTCAAAGCCAAGAAAAAAAGGTTATCAGCAACTCAAAGATCATCAGCAAAGATAACAATATCATTGCGCTTAGGAACCTTAAGCTCACAAACCTTAACGAGAAACTACAGAGTGAGCAAACTCGCCTAAAGGAAGAGCAAGATAGGCTGAACAAAGAAATCCTGAAGATTCAAGACGACACGAAGCAGGCAATCGCAACGAGGGACCGGACGCAGCAAGAGCTAAACGGCACCCTAAAAAGTCTTGAAGAAACTCAGACTCAGCTTTCAGCGGTTAAAGTCGAGCTCGCGGCGACCGAGCAAGAGCTCACGGACTCCCATCAGGCCAATGGCAAATGGTTTGAGATTAACAACGTATCTCGGCACCAGCCAATGATATATCGCGTCGGCGAGGAGGTCGCAAGGATTCCTGTGCGCCCACGTCTGAGTGCATCAGCCGCTCAAAACGAACTCACATCCTTAATTCGAACCGCGCGCGTCGAGGCCCGAAGGCGCGGCGCGCACGGCACAATCGACTTTCCTGAGGCGGGAATCTTTAACCACTCCGACAAAGCAACCGGCGAAACTATCCCTACTCAGGTCATTGAAGGGCAGATCAAGCGAGAAATCACCGGTGCCCAAACTGAAATGGTGATGATCGCTCATTCCAGTTTGAACGCTTTTGAAGGCGAGCCTGTTTCATTAGAGATCACGGTGATGCCGAATCCTGTGGTCTACTCGGCGGGCCAAACGATTGTGGAATCGGTCATCGATGCGAATCGAGGCGATTCTTTGATCTCTGACGAATTCTCAAAGTTCCTTCAACAGACCGTCAAAGACAAGGCCCAAAGAGATGGAATGATTCCGATCGCAAATAGCGATTTTTCGTTCGGACAGGTCACGCTTCCAGAAATATTGAAGGTTATCGAACAACTCCACAAGGCTGATCGCCGGGTGCGGCTAAAGGCAATTGCTTCATCGAACACCCGGGCAGCTGATCCTCTCAAACTGGAATTTCGACTTCAATAGGGTGCGATGAACGAGAAGACGGTACTTGCGATTGATCCAGGAAGTTCTAAATGCGGCATGGCGCTCGTTAAAAGGACTGGTCAAGGAAAAATCGATGTGTTGTGGCGAAATATTGTTCCAACTTTAGATATCGTCGCAAAAATGCACGAAGCAGCTTCAGTCCATTTGTTCGAGTTGGTAATCATCGGCGGAGGAACGTACAGCAATCAAGTTGTATCATCGATTCGATCGGAGGCTCCCGGAGTCGCGATTTTGGTTGTCGACGAACGAGATACAACTCTTCATGCCCGAGAGCGATACTGGGTGAACACGAAACGCCATGGATGGCGTCGACTCTTGCCGGCGACCCTGCAGGTGCCGCCCGAACCGGTGGATGACTTCGTCGCGCTCATCCTCGCCGAAAGGGTTCTACTCCACTCGTAACGCACCTTAACGTGAGCAAAATTGAGCGGGAGGTAAACTGTTGTCTATGCCCTCCCTTATCCGCAACGTCGGCATCATTGCGCACGTCGACCATGGAAAGACGACGCTCGTCGACGCCATATTTAAACAAGCCGGTACCTTCCGCGAAAATCAGCACATGGGCGTGCGAATCATGGACTCCAACGACCTTGAGCGTGAGAAGGGCATCACGATTCTATCGAAGGTTGCGTCCGTCCACTACAAAGAATACAAGATCAATATCGTTGACACGCCCGGCCATGCCGATTTTGGCGGCGAAGTCGAAAGAGTGCTCTCGATGGTGGACGGCGTCCTGCTGATTGTTGATGCGAACGAAGGCCCGATGCCCCAAACCCGCTTCGTGCTCAAGAAGGCATTTGAGAACGGCCTGAAGCCAATCGTATGTATCAACAAGATCGACAGAGAGAACGCACAACCCCTTCATGCGTACGATAAAACACTCGATCTCTTTATCGATTTAGGAGCAAGTGAAGACGATCTGTTCTTCCCCCACCTCTACACCTCGGGTCATGGAGGGTTTGCTCGCGTAAGCCCCGACGGCAGCGAAAAGGACATGCGCGAACTTTTCGAAATGATCGTGAACGCAGTTCCTCCGCCAAAAGTCGAAATGGAAGGCCCATTTCTTCTCCAGGTCAACAATCTGGATTACAGCGACTACCTGGGCAGAATGTTCGGTGGCAAAGTGTTGCGCGGCACCCTCAACGTGGGAGATCGCGTACTGCAGCTTCGCGACGGCTCGGAAAAGCAAGTGGGGTTCAATATCACAAAGCTCTGGACCTACGAAGGAATCGAACTGAAGGAAGTCGAGTCGGTATCGGCTGGCGAGATTGCGATGATGTCCGGCCTCGATAACGTGCTCATTTCCGATACGATCGCCCACCTCGAAGGGGCGAAAGCCCTTCCGGCTATCAATGTCGAACCGTCTACGTTGTCGATGAATTTCTACGCCAACAACTCGCCGCTTGCCGGTAGAGACGGAGGCAAGTTCCTGACCATTCACAAGATTCGGGAGCGCGTAGAGAAGGAAGAAGCGGTGAGCGTCTCCATCAAGATCGACCACGAAACCGAGAACGATACGGTCAAAGTCCAGGCTCGCGGCGAGTTGCAACTCGCAATTTTGATCGAGACGATGCGGCGTGAGGGCTACGAGATGCAAATCTCGCGTCCTCAAGTTATTCTCAAACGAAACGAGCAAGGTGGGATCGAAGAGCCCTGCGAAATCGCAATTCTAGAGTTGCCCGAAGAGGCGGTAGGCACCGTAATGGAAGACCTTAGTCGACGAAAGGGCGAATTGCGGGATATGCGCAAGAACGCCAACGGAACGACGATCCTTGAATACGCCATTCCGACTCGCGGTCTGATTGGTTTCCGCTCGAATTACCTGACGATGACTCGGGGTTTGGGCATAGTATCTTCGCTGTTCGACGGCTACCAGCCCTACAAGGGTGAAATTCTTGGCCGCACCCAAGGTTCTCTTATATCGAAGGACACCGGCAAGCTCACTCGATATGCATACGAAGACGTGATGGAACGCGGGTCGTTGTTCTACGAAGTCGGAACTGACCTGTACGCGGGGATGATCGTCGGCGCCTGCGCCCGAGACGAGGACATGGTCGTAAACGCAACCAAGCAAAAGGCGGCGAACAACATCCGGTCGGCAACGTCCGAGCAGACTGCCGCCCTTGACCCTCACCGTGAGTTCTCGCTCGAGCAAGCTCTCTCGTGGCTACGAGACGATGAGCTATTGGAAGCAACGCCCAAGCAACTCCGCTTCAGAAAGAAGATCCTCGACCACAGCGAGAGGCGAGTGGCAGAGCGTCGGCATGAAGTGCTGGCCTAGGGTCTCGGGTCTCGGGTCTCGGGTCTCGGGTCTCGGGTCTCGGGTCATTGAATAGGCTAGCTAGCCTTGCATTCGATTGCGCGGTTTTCAAAGCGAAACTGGCTTTTTTTCGAATTTTAACTAACCCTATTCTCACTTCGGTCACTTCGGTCACTTCGGTCACTTCGGTCACTTCGGTCACTTCGGTCACTCAGGTCCGACCCCAGACCCTATCCTCCAGACCCTAAACCCCGCTAGAATAGCCCATGATCCTAGTTATCGACAACTACGACTCGTTTACGTACAATCTGGTCCAATATTTGGGGCAGTGCGGGATCGAGATCGTGGTTCGTCGGAACGATCAAATCGCATTGGAAGAAATAGCTCGGTTGCGGCCGGAAGGGATCATGCTGTCCCCAGGGCCTTGTACGCCCAAGGAGTCGGGGATATGCCTCAATATCCTAGGCGCGGCCCTATCGCCCGATCCAGGGCCCTTTGGGGTGCCTTTATTTGGTGTTTGCCTCGGGCATCAAGCTATCGGCGAAGTCGCCGGCAGCGTTGTGAGGCAAGCCGTCAAAATCATGCATGGTAAGGCGTCCATGGTCAGCCACGACGCAAAGGGGCTTTTTAAGGGCATGCCAAACCCCTTTAGCGCGATTCGCTACCACTCGCTGATCGTCACCGCCGATTCGATCCCACCCGGTTTCATCGTCACCGCAACCTCAAATGACGACCACGAGGTCATGGGCCTCCGGCATAAGACGCTTCCCATCGAAGGCGTACAATTTCACCCCGAGTCGGTACTGACGGAAGAAGGCTTCCGAATCGTGGAGAATTTCGCCAACGCGGTCAAGTGCTCGGAGCACAGCGGCTCAAACACTTATTGAGCCTGCTAACCGAAAATACTCCGATCCAACTCACCCTAGTTGTTCAACGCTTTAGCCCGTTCGACGTCTAGCTCGATCGGGATTCGGAACCAGAAAGTGGAACCGGATCCTAGTTCGGACTCGACCCAGATTTGGCCGGTGTGGACTTGCTCTACCAGGTGATGCACGAGATATAAACCAAGACCGGTGCCGTAAATCTTGCGGTTGTCTTCATTATTAACCCGGTGGAACTTCTCGAAAACCTTTGTCAAGTGGTCCTTCGGAATACCCAAACCGTGATCCTCGATTCCGATCAGGATGGTTGGCCCTTCATTTTTTGCCCGAACTCTGATCTCGCCTCCGTTTGGCGAATATTTGATTGCGTTGTTAAGCAAGTTCGTTAGAATCTGATCGAGTTTGTCTTCGTCGCCGATAATCATCTTGGGCAACTCATTCTCTACGTCCAAAACGATGTCGTGCTTGCTCGTGGCCTGCTTCTGAATCATCACAACTTTTTCAAGCAATGGCGGAAGTTCGAATCGTGTGTAGTTAGGCTTGAGGCTTTCTCCCGATTCGATACGGGCAGTGTTAAGCAGGTCGTCGATTAAGCGGCGAAGGCGGTCGCACTCCTGGTCAATGATCGTGTGGAACTCGTGTCGCTCCTCAGCGCCATAGAACTCTTCACCGTCGAGAAGGGTCCGTACGAAGCCTTTGATCGCGGTGAGAGGCGTACGCAGCTCATGAGAGGCCATTGCGACAAAGCTCGACTTCATCTTATCGATGTTGCGCATTTCGGTGACGTCGTTCAAGATCGCCACTACGCCAAGATCCTTCCCGTCCTCGCCACGAACTGCGGCTGCTTGGACCTCGTAAATGCGCTCCTGGTTTCCGTACGCGACTTGAATCTCCTGCTTGCCGCCTTCAGAATTATTCCGTGCCGTAGTCAGAACCTCGTGCAACTCAGGTATCGGAATCACGTCGGTAGCTTGTTTACCGATCGCATCGCTTCCCAAAGCGAACAATGCGCGCGCCGTAGCATTGATTTGGCTGAGACGGCCTTCGGCCGACACTAAAATGAGACCAGCGCTGAGGGATTCGAACGTTTGGAGAAGTTCCTCACGCTCTTCGACTACTTCGCGGTATAGCTGAAGATTGGCAATGATCGATCCAACGTTTCGAGCCATGCGCTCAAGCAGTCGGACGTCTTCATCGTTGAAATCTTCGCCGTGTCGCTTGTTGAATGCATGGAGCACACCGATGGTGGTGCGATCAACAACTCGGTTCTCTTCGTCGCGCTTTTCGATCACAAGCGGAACAGTTACGCCATTTTGAATATGAAGTAATCCAAACGGGTCCTCTTTGGTTCGTGGGTCGTTGACGGCATCGTGAAAAATCACTGCCTCGGACTTTCGATACACCAGACCCGAAACGCCATGGGTAGCGCGCACTCTAAAAATCTTTAAACGATCTTCCTCTACGCCATAGCTTGGCGGAATTCCGATCAATTCGCCCGCCTCGCGATCGTAAAACATAATTACGATCTTCTCGGCTTGCAGGATCATTGCAATCCGTTGCACAAGCCGACGCAGGGTGACATCCGCCTCGTTGATAGGCGCAACGTCCATTGAAGAATCGATGCCGCGGTTAGCCGACGGTAGATTCTTATCTGTTTCAAGTTGGCGGACACGTCTTTCTGACGAGTCAAGCGCAGTCTCAAGCTCTCGCGTCTTCTTTAATGCAGCCGCAAGCTGTGCTCGTAAACCTGACAATTCGTTCGATTGGTTCTCTGCTTCGGACGACACGTGCATGAATCTACCTCCACGCGCACCCCGGATGCGCGGGCAAATAGCCCACTAGATTCTGCCCGTTAAAGATCGCCACTGAACATTGCGGGGCTCTGAAGACTGATTTGACTTCGAAGCATACCATTCGTACGTTAGGACATTGCCGCGTTATACTTAACACGAATGGCCAAGGAACTCGAAGAATTGCCTTTGTTCCCGCTCAACACGGTTCTATTTCCGTATGCCTCAGTGCAATTGCACGTTTTTGAGGACCGGTATCGCGAGATGGTGCGTAACTGCCTCGAATTTGATAGGCCTTTTGGCATCGTTCTTATTCGAGCAGGCAGCGAAGTCAGCAAGCATATCGATCCCTACATGGTCGGCACAGCGGTGCGAATTATCCAGGTGCATACGTATGACGATGGACGCATGGATATTCAGGTTCAAGGGGAGCGAAGATTTCGCATCCGAGAATTAGATGAATCCCATTCTTACTTGGTCGGCCGAGTAGAACCAGTCATCGAACACGAGATAGAAGAGTCCGACCGCGCTGCAGAGTTGTTGACCCGGGCCCGAGAAGAGTTTGAAATCCTTATCCAAAGACTTTTCGCCAGACAAGAGTTCTCCGTTCAGGTCGTCTTCCCAACCGACCCAGTCGCCCTTTCGTTCACGATCGCGAATTTGCTCCAGATGGAGAATCTGGACAAGCAGCGACTATTGGAAACAACCGATACGCTCGAACGAGTCGAAGATCTTCTCCCGATTCTCGAAACACAGCTTCTCGAAGCAAAGCAGCCGAGCTACTACCGCATCGGTGGAGACGATTTAAGAGAGTGGATTACGCCAAACTAGGCGCTCCGTGGCGGTATTTGCTATGGGGTGTCACGGTATTGATTTTCTAGGCAGTTTGCCTATCGCTAGCGATTATTTTTTGGGTGAAGTGCCAAGGGCTCGAAACCAAGCTATTCTTCCGCAATACCGTAACACTTAATGCCGCAATACTGCGAAAGGATCCGCTACGCGGCTTCTTTCGCGGCCACTTCCCACAACCGTACGAGTTTGTCCTGCCCCCCCGCTGCTAAACGGGTGCCATCTGGACTGAACGCTACGCAACTAACCGGGCGGGGCGAACAATCGATCCTCACATTTCCGATCCCCTTGGCGGCATTCCAAAGTCCAACCGTGCCGTCACGGCTCCCGCTCGCAAACAGCCAGTTATTCGGATGAAAGCTAAGCGATTCGATTGGTTTTGTATGGCCGAACATCATCTTCACTAGATCGCCATCTTCCAAACTAAAGACCCTGATACTCAGATCCACTCCCGCAGCAATCACAAACCGGTTGTCATTACTAAATGCAATCGAAGTTACGGTGCTTCGAACTTGACGAAACGTGTGCAACAAGGCTCCCGTCTGGGCATGCCAAAGCTTTACGGTCGCATCCGCACTCCCGGTAGCCAAATACTTGCCGTCCTGAGACCAAGCCACCGCAGTAACCGCGCCCGCGTGTTCGTGCTTGCGGTACTGGATTCCGCCATCTGCGGTTCGCGAGACGGCCACTGTGCTGTGTAGGGAGCCTGCGGCCACGCTAGCACCATCGGCGCTTATCGCGATTGCGCCGACCCATTCCTCGTTATTTGTTCGGAACGATTCGATCCTCTCTCCCTCAAGTCGACAAAAGCTAACTTGCGTTTCCGCCGATCCAGCGGCGACAAGACGATCCAATGAAAATGCCCGAAGTGCGCTAATAACGCCGGACTCAACTTTCGTGCGCCTTAAAGGCAACGCCGTTGCTTCGTCCCACCAGAGAATTTCGTTATCAAATGCACTACTGATCAGTTGCCCCGTATCTGGCGCAAAACTAATTGCATAAACGGGAGTTTTATGAGCGCTAAGCCGTTGGATCAATCGAACAATAACCGGCTTTTGAGGAGCGCTTGAAGCCTTGGTTGGTTCATCGTCAAAGCCTCCGCCAGCAAGCATGGCATCGTATTCGTTTCGCTTGGGTCCGTCAATTAACGTTTCAAAGGCCTCGTTAATACGTGCCATGTTCTCATGAGCGCGCGGATCGGAACTTACATCCGGGTGATGCTTACGAGCAAGCCGCCGGTATGCTTTGCGTAGCGTCTCCGGTTCAGCAGTCGGTCCGACGCCTAGGACTTCATAAAAGGAGGTTAATGTTTTCAAATCCAGATCGAGATCTTGATTGTGGCTCAGACAACCTAAAAGACGCCTAAAAACTGAACGAACATTCGCAATTTAGGTCAGAAGGAACGAAAGATTGCTCAGAAACCGGTTTAGGCTTTGATCTCCTGCAACAATTCTTTAGTCTTGGCATTCATCAACGCAACATCTCCCCGAGTCTCAACATTAAGCCGGATAACCGGCTCAGTGTTGCTTCCTCTTAAGTTGAATCGCCAGGTATCAAATTCAATACTCAATCCGTCGATTTTGTCGACTTTGCCCCCTTTGCTCGCGTAGTGCTCTTCGACGCGCGTTAACGTAGCGCCTACATCGGAAACGTGAGTGTTGATTTCACCGCTGCACGGATACTTGCTGATCATTTCGCCGACTAAATTCCCCAGCGAACGACCACTTTGGCTCACCAATCGGGCAACAAGCAAGAAGGGAATCATGCCACTGTCGCAATACCAATGCTGTTTAAAGTAATGATGCGCGCTCATCTCCCCACCGTAGATGGCATCGACGGCACGCATCTTTTCTTTGATAAAGGTGTGACCGCTTTTGCAAATCACTGGATCCCCACCCAGATTCTCGACAATCTCCAGCGTATTCCAGGTTAATCGAGGGTCGTACACGATCTTGTTTTTCGAATCGTCACCCAAGATGGCTTTGGCAAGCAAACCAACGATGTAATAGCCTTCGATGAAGTTTCCATCTTCATCGAAGAAGAAGCACCGGTCATAGTCGCCGTCCCATGCGACCCCGAAATCGTGGTGAGATACCTTGAGATCTCGAATCGTCCCGGCCCTCTGAGCTTCTAGAATTGGATTAGGAACACCAAAGGGAAAATTTCCGTCTGGCTCGAATAGCCTTCTGGTGACATTAAGCGCAAGACTAGGTAGGAGCGCGTCCAGCGCGACCCCACTCGCCCCGTTTCCGGCGTCACATAGAACATTTAGCGGCTTTATTTCGCTAGCCGAGACGATGCCAAGAAGGTGCGTTACAAAGTCGGCGTATACATTCTTCGGTGTCCGCGTTCCAGCGCCCGTCTTTTCCCATTTTTGTTCATAAGCTCGTAATTCAATTTCATCCAGGCCGGTATCACCGCTAATCGGCCGGCTTTCTGCGCGCACCATCTTCAGGCCGTTGTATTCTGCCGGATTATGGCTTGCGGTAATCATCACGCCGCCATCATAGCCATAAAAGGCCGTTGCAAAGTAGACCATTTCGGTACCGACCATTCCAAGTTCGACTACGTCGACGCCAGCATCATTTAATCCCCTCGCCAATGCTTCACACAACTGGGGTCCGCTCAGCCGGATGTCATAGCCGACGCAAACCGTCTTGGGTTTCACCTCGTCGGCGTAAGCTCGCCCGATCCGGTAAGCAAGGTCGTCATTTAATTCTGTGGGTACCTTGCCCCGTATGTCATATGCCTTAAATGCTGCCAGATACTTGCCCATTCACATCGTTCTACCCGTTAAGACTGGATCAGGTGTTAAGGAAGATTTGGCATAGCTAGGTACTCAGTGCCATTCAACGACGCATGCCGTTAATATTTGGCAAGTGTCTGCGAATCAATTCTAGATTACGTGAATACTGGCCCTCATCCCATCCAAGCTTTCTTGCCAGATCAAGGGCGGGCGAGCGAGTATTTGCTTGAAAATCTTTCTTTGCCTGATGAAACGTTCCGGTAAAGCAGTGCTTGGGATTCAGGCGCGCTAGCCTTTTCCCAAACGCTTCCGGATCGTTCATCGGCAGCATCGGGCAAATGCTGATCCCGACCGGTATGCCAGCCGCTGCAACTTCGGCTAGCGCGTCGTATCTGCGGTCTATGCTGGCGCACATCGGTTCGAATAGCTTTCTGATTTCATCGCAGTCAGTTGAAATCGTCATGCTTACCCGAATGTCTTTAAACAGCCGGAACAGATCGATATCGCGCGCGACAATGGGACTTCGGGTTTGGATCCTCAATATCGGCTGCCGTGCTGGCTCAGCCAGCAATTCTACGATTCGCCGGGTCAACTTCAGCTTTGCTTCCAGGGGCTGATAGGGGTCCGTGGCGGACGACATGAAGATTTTTTTCCCTTTTAAATCCGTCTTGGCGATCTGACGTTCCGCATCGACTTTCACATCGACCCATTTGCCCCAATCTTTTCTTCGCTCTTCATCTGCGACGTAGAAGGCGGCATAGCAGTACGAGCATCCAAATCCACAACCTACATAGGGGTTGAGCGTGAAGTCGCAATTCAGATATTCGGCGTTGGCTTTGCTGAGGACGCTAGAGCGTTCTCGAATGCCAATCTGAGTGCGTCCAAGCTTCGATGGAATGATGGGTTCAGCTAGCTCCTCAAACAACTCAAGTTGGGCCCGCATACCACACATTATAGTAGATATTATTCTACTATCTTTTAGAATTTCGAACTCCGTTGGTGGCTGTCGCAAGAAACTTCCGCCCTACAATGGCCGAGGCGCGCAAGATCCATCCCCCGACTACGGCCATTTTCGGGCCGGCCACCACTCCAATACTCCACAACTCCAGTTTCTTCCCCACCAGTCGCTGGCTAGTGTGCGGAGGGCTGGATTCTCCAGCTATCTGGGTCCGAAGTTAAGCAAGCGGGGGCGCATCTGTACAGGATCATGTACAATATGCGTATGGATGCGATCTCCTATTCCCACGCGCGGGCAACGCTGGCGAAGGCAATGGATAGGGTCTGCGAACAGCACGAGCCTCTACTGATTACCCGCCAAGGTCGGCAAACCGTTGTGCTACTGTCACTTGAGGACTACGAGTCTCTCGAGGCGACCGCCTATCTCAAGCGGAGTCCGGAAAATGCTAGACGCCTAACGGAAGCGATCAGAGGGCTTGATGCAGGTCAAGGAATATACGTTGACACTGCGGAACTTGCCGATTGAAGCTCTTATTTCATGCAAACGCGTGGCAAGATTATCACGAGTGGCAGCGCATTGATCCAAAAATGGTTCGTAAAATCAACGAGATAATTCGTGATATCTTAAGAACTCCGTATGATGGGACAGGCAAGCCGGAATCTCTAAAATACGATTGGTCAGGATGGTGGTCCAGAAGAATTGATCGTGAACAACGGCTCGTATACCGAATCGTCGATGATGTGGTCGAAATCGCACAGTGCCGATTTCACTACTAGGAAGCCTTAGGACTAACGGACGGGGTAGCCTACCGCGCATGTCGGCACAACTACTGGGCGCGCACATGCCTACTTCGGGCGGACTTGGTAATGCGATTCGTACTGGCAAGGCAATGGGATGTTCCGCGGTCCAGGTGTTTACTTCCAGCCCTCAGCAGTGGCGATCTAAGCCTGTGTCAGACGAAATGGCGGCCGACTTTAGGACCGCGTGCACAGAAACCGGGATAACTGAAGTTGTAAGCCATGATAGTTACCTGATCAACCTCTGCGCCCCCGACCCAGTAAAGCGGATTCAGAGCGTCAACGGCATCAAAGCCGAAATTGAAAGGTGCGCCAGGTACGGCATCCGATACGTGGTGTCCCACATGGGCGCACACGTGGGGCAAGGCGAACAGTGCGGTCTTGACGCGGTGGTTGAAACTACGAGGCAGGTACTTGAGGAGACGCCGGAAACGGTCACGATCCTGATGGAGACGACTGCGGGCCAAGGAACGTCTCTCATGGCAAAATTCGAGCAACTCGCATTCGTCATCGAGCAGCTTAAAGGGCCCGAAAGGCTTGCGATCTGCCTGGATACTTGCCATATTTTCGTCGCCGGATACGACATTCGAACCCAACAGACTTTTTTGAAAACCTTCGAAGATTTTGACCGAATCATCGGATTCAACAGGCTGAAGGTGGTCCACTGCAATGACAGCAAGAAAGGACTGGGTTCGAGGGTCGATCGCCACGCAAACATCGGCAACGGAGAGATTGGTACGGATGCGTTTCGATTTTTAGTGAACGACCAAAGGTTCGAAAATATCCCGATCTTGATCGAGACACCTACCGAGAACGAAGGCCATGAACGCGATATCGCAACGCTCAAGGGCTTGTGCAGCCCTTAACGCACTCCAAATCTCTGACGGAAGATGGACGAAGACTGCGGTGGAGGGCAAGTGCCTGCTGATACCTGCGTGCCCACGGACTCAAGCGACCGCTTCCTAACGCCTCTTCTAACGTGGACGAAGGTGAATCTCCTTCATTTTCTCTGCCACAACCAAGCTTCCGGTCTTCGCATGCCCTGGAATCTCGACATCGTTAATCGAAAGCGCAAGATCTTCGACGATTCGGACTTCAGAGAACTCCTTGAGTGTCGCCACGGCTTTGACTTTGCCTAACTCTTTGTAACTAACGGACAGGGTGATGTCCTCGCTCGTCTTGGAAGCTGGTTTCACAATCACTTCGGCCCCAACGAGTCCCCCGATCGCGGGCCAGGTTCGAGACCAGGAAAGACCTTTTCGGTCCTCGAGCGCGGTCCAAACCATTCGATTAATTCGTTCAGTGTTCGCGTCGGTAGCGTCTTCCTTGCCAAGAAACAAACCATTCGGCTTAAACGACCACCGAACGCTGGCGTCTTTTGCCGCCGAATCATGGCCCGGCGTTACTTTCATTGAAACGACGTATCCTTCTTCGTTCGAAAGTTCTACTTTGTAGTCGAGCTTGTCCACACTTGTTTGGTCAACGTGATCTGGCTCTTGGATTAGTCGAATCGTACGCTCCGTAATCCAGTGATCGCCTTGGCGAAGAGTGGAATCAACGGCTAGCGCAAAAAGCAGAGCGATCATGTCTCGCTACTTCTTATCCAGGTTTGACGGTATTTCGCTTGAGCCGACATATCCCGCCTTTCGAACGGCCTCTTCCCGTCCAATGCTGCTCTGGGCTCGATCTTCAGCTTCCAAAAGCTTTATTCCATGAGCTTCGGCTGCGTTCATTTCGCGAATCCTTTGCTCGGATTGCACTTTCTGCTTACCGTAAACTCGCCAAGGTCCCATCGTTATCGCGACGCCCGAAGCAACCGCCCAAAGAATGATCAATCCGTTGATCCACTGTTTCCTTCTCATTTCATCCTTATTTGGCTCTTAGACCACCTGAGTTAAGATCATATTGGTGTTGCCTGCCGTTCCAGGCGAGCCAGCTGTTATGATTACCAGTTCTCCTAGTTTAAGACGTTTTTTGCCCAAAAACACATTAATCGCTTCGCGAATCTCTTTTTCGGTACTTTCTGGACGTGCCGTCTTCGCCGCCTCCACGCCCCAAACGACCGCCAGTTGGCGCTGAGTGGCCTCATCCCAGGTGGAGCACAAGATGGTTTGCTTCGGGCGAAACTTGCTTACTAAACGGGGGGTTTGTCCACTTGTCGTTAGGGTTAAGATTGCTTGGGGGTGAAGGCATTTCGCAAGCACGCACACGGAGTGGGCAATTGCATCGGTCCGACTGATGCCAACTGACTTTCTTTCCTGAAATTCGTGTTCGATGCGACTGTCGTCGTACATCGTTTCAGCTCGCTCTGCAATTCTCGCCATCGTTGCGACGCACTCGATCGGGTAACGACCAGAAGCGGTTTCTCCGCTTAGCATCAGCGCGTCAGTACCATCCAAGATCGCGTTCGCGACGTCCGTCGCCTCCGCTCGTGTCGGCCTTGGGTTGTCGATCATGCTTTCAAGCATTTGCGTGGCTGTGATAACGGGTTTGCCAGCGGAGGAGCACGCAAGAATGATTTTTTTCTGCATAAACGGCACCTCTTCGATATCCATCTGAAGTCCCATATCGCCCCGTGCCACCATGACCACGTCTACGACTTTTAGAATGTGCTGAAGATCGAGAATTCCTTGACGCATCTCGATCTTCGCGCAGATGGCAATCCGTGGGTTGTACAAATCAACCAACTCTCTCAGTTCCTGAACATCTGCTGCTCGTTTGACATAGCTTAAAGCGATGAAGTCGGCTTGGAGGCGGGAGGCATGGACCACATCTTCTCGATCTTTGTCGGTAAGAGCGGGCGAGTCAAACGAACTGCCGACTAACGTCACCCCTTTTCGGCTTGACAAAGTCCCGCCAATAACGACCCTCGCGTCGAATAGGTCGTCACGACTCTTTAAAACTTTTAGTTCAATTTCGCCATCGCCGAACAGAAGTTTGCTTCCCGCACGCATCGCTTGCATGATTTCCGGCCGATCAATGGGGATATCGGCAAGTCCAGCGCGACCAAGGGAGACAACTTGCCCTTGGGATAACTCTAGCGTGCCTCCAGCGAGATCGCCAATCCGGAATTTTGGGCCTTGTAAGTCGACAAGGATTGCTACGGGAGATACATCCGGTGAGAGCTCACGTACCCACTTGACCCATCGCTCGCGCTGATCCCAGTCGCCATGACTGCAGTTCAAGCGAGCAACATTCATCCCGGCATCGATCAAAGCCTTGATTTTCTGTCGGCT
>Ga0206958_1073_pt1 | contig 30665 bp, 29 predicted proteins | sample Alteio_BWOrgHeat_33_FD_152968 | JGI IMG/M metagenome (GOLD analysis project Ga0206958, IMG submission 152968) | Enriched cells from forest soil in Barre Woods Harvard Forest LTER site, Petersham, Massachusetts, United States -... | ecosystem: Environmental > Terrestrial > Soil > Temperate forest >... | reverse complement strand
GCTGGCCTGGGCGTTGTCGAACTGACCGTTGCCCTGCATTACGTTTTCAACACACCGGACGACAAGGTCATCTGGGATGTCGGCCATCAGGCCTATCCGCACAAAATTCTTACCGGACGCCGCGACCGTATCCGCACGCTGCGTCAGGGCGGCGGGTTGTCCGGCTTCACCAAGCGTTCGGAAAGCGAATATGATCCGTTCGGCGCGGCACACAGTTCGACCTCGATTTCTGCCGCCGTCGGTTATGCGATCGGCCGCGATTTCAAGCGCAAGAAAAATAACGTCATCGCCGTGATCGGCGACGGTGCGATCAGCGCCGGCATGGCCTACGAAGCCTTGAACAACGCGGGCGCGACAAATTCGCGTCTTATCGTCATTCTCAACGACAATGATATGTCGATTGCACCGCCGACCGGCGCGATGAGCGCCTATCTTTCGCGCATTGTCTCGTCGAAGGAATATCGTAACCTGCGCCATATCGCGAAGGAATTTGCCAACCTGTTCCCGCGCCCGATCCGCGAAACCGCCCGCAAGGTCGAGCATTACGCGCGCGACATGGTTACTTCCGGCGGCACGATGTTCGAAGATCTCGGCTTCTATTATGTCGGGCCTATTGATGGTCACAATTTAGAACATCTCGTACCCGTGCTGGAAAATGTGCGCGACGATCCGCAAGGCGGTCCGGTTTTCATCCATGTCGTAACGCAAAAAGGCCATGGCTACGCGCCGGCAGAAAATTCCGCCGACAAGCTGCACGCCGTTCAGCCAAAATTCAACGTGGTCAAGACGCCGGAAGAAAAATCCGCGGAAAAACCCAAGACCTCCAATCCCAGCTACACCAGGGTTTTCGCCGAGGCTCTCATCAAGGAAGCCGAGCATGACAACCGTATCATCGCCATCAACGCGGCGATGCCATCGGGCACCGGGCTTGATATTTTCGGCAAAAAATTTCCCGAGCGCACCTTCGATGTCGGCATTGCCGAACAGCATGCGGTGACATTTGCCGCCGGCTTGGCATGCGAGGGCTTCAAACCTTATTGCGCGATTTATTCTACCTTCCTGCAGCGCGCCTATGACCAGCTGGTGCATGACGTGGTGCTGCAGAAACTCCCCGTGCGTTTCATGATGGATCGCGCAGGCCTCGTCGGCAATGACGGCGCGACGCATGCCGGTTCGTTCGACCTCGCCTATCTCGGCTGCTTGCCGAACATGGTTATCATGGCGGCGGGCGACGAAGTGGAATTGATGCATATGATTGCAACCTCGGCTGTAATCGACGATATGCCATCGGCCATTCGTTATCCACGCGGCGAAGGCGTCGGCCTCAAACTGCCGGAACGCGGGCAAGTGCTTGCGATCGGCAAAGGCCGCATCGTCAAGGAAGGTTCGAAGATCGCGATCCTCAATCTCGGCACACGTCTCGCCGAATGCCGTAAGGCTGCGGATGAACTCGATGCGCGCGGCCTCAGCACGACGATTGCCGATATGCGTTTTGCCAAGCCGCTCGATATGGATTTGATCAAGCGCCTCGCCAGCGAACATGAAGTCTTGATTACCATTGAGGAAGGCTCAATCGGCGGTTTCGGCAGTCATGTGCTGCATCACCTGGCATCGCTCGGTCTACTGGATCGGGGCTTAAAAATCCGCCCGATGTGCTTGCCGGATATTTTCCAGGATCACGACACGCAGGTAAGGCAATATGACGAAGCGGGTCTTAACGCCAAGCATATCGTTGCCAAGGTTTTGGAAACGCTGGGCCTTGACGATGCGGAAGGCCGGGCGGCAAGGGCGTAAAATTATGTTCGCAGAACTTTCTGAGCTTAGATTTGATCTATCGAGCGGAGTTGGCGGCTTCTTAGCGACCCGCAGGCCTCTTGCGGAAGGCAGAAATATTATTTCAGAAGCCGTTGCATGGACAGCCAACAGAGGGGCAAGTCGGTTTTACGAAGCCCGTTTATGTGAAATTTTTATGCGGCATATGGATACGTTATCCTCCGATGCAGAAGTTGACCTATTTTTAGGCGAATTGAAGGAAATTTGTGGCGAGCGAAACGAATTTTATTCATCAGTTGCCGCTACCTTGGTTTGCGAACGAAACGATAGGGCGAGAAGGGGGCGGTCACCGCTTCACACGCAGCTACAACCTGTGAATGGATAAGCAGAAAAACGGGCGCTGTTCTTTATCGCGCATTCATAAAGAAGAAATTTGTTTTAACGCAATGAGAGGACAAGGTGTTGCAGTGGAAGGTGCGGAAACGACACTTGAGGTATTCACACGCGAATTGGAGTTTCGTGCGTCGATGCATGCTACGATTGCTAGAAACGGCAATTTTCTTGTCAGGCAGAATTTATATGATGAGGATCCGAGCGCGACGTCACCGGTTGACACCGCAGATACAGATAGGGAACGGCTTCTCAAAAGCATGATGCTTGGCTTGCGTTTGATGATTTAGAAAAACGAAAAGGAAAAAGCGATGAAGACGATAAAATATATAAATCTGTTCGTGCTTGCGCTAGTCCTTATGGTTCTTGCGCCGCTCACGCATGCCGAAACGCCTGCGACCACCGCACCTGCATCGATACCCGCCCCAACCGGCGCATCCGGTGTCGTCAAGAATTTCTATACGCAGCTTGCCGATACAATGAGGGATGGCGACAAGCTTGGCTTTGCGGGACGTTACAAAAAGCTCGAGCCCGCCGTCACATCCGCCTTCAACTTATCCCTGATGACGCGCTATGCCGTTGGCCTCGTCTGGTCGAAAGCCACGCCGGACGAGCAGCAGCAGCTTGTCTCGGCTTTTTCCGATTTCACCATCGCCAATTACGCCAGCCAGTTCAAGAAAGACGATGGCGAGCAATTTGAGGTTATCGACGAAAAACCCGCCAGCGGCGGCGTCATTGTCGAAACCAGGCTAAAACCGAAAGAGGGCGAGGCTGTCGCGCTCAACTACCTGATGAAGCCGGATGAAAAAGGCCAATACCGCATCGTCGATGTATTTCTCGACGGTACGATCAGCCAGCTTGCCACGCGCCGCTCCGAATTCAGCGCCATCGTCAACAAAGACGGCGTTTCAGCATTGGTTAATTCGCTCGGCGACAAAACCAAGCAAATGGGGCCGTCTTAATATTTTAGGCAAAGCCGCCGATGAAGAAGGAAGAATTCATCTTCAAAGAATTATGGACATTGGCATGGAATGCTTCAGTCCAACGGGCTCATTTATATAACGCTAATAGCAAACCATCGGGAAAACGCACAGCCGAGTTCAGAAAGGAAATTATCAGCTTCGTTACAGAACAATTGTTGCCTTATTACCAGAACAAGAAATGCGTAGAAGATCAGCACTATAAAAACATTGCGACGTTGGTCGAGTTTGCCAATCAAGCAGGGTGTGGGATACTTGGAAAAGACGGCTACAAATACGGCGTTGCTCAAAAGTTTCTAAATCTTGCGCTAAAATATTTTTGGTGCGTGGGTTTTATTCTGGAACCCCCACATTGCCCAGTCGATCGCATCATTATCAATAAAACAAAACACCGGGATAAGATAAACTGGACCCAAATACTTCATGAATCTAAATACCGAGATATTATTGATGACATAAAGAAAATATCCCAAAAAGAAAAGATGTCACCCTCTGAATGGGAACTTCATAAATACTCAGTAGAAATATAAAACTACATTTGTTTCCTCGCGCAATAAAAACTTGACCGCCCGGCCTGCGTAATACGCTTGATGCCGCCGGTTTCCTTCACGTCGCAATTGCAGGTTTTGCAGGCCTCGCCTTCGCGATCGTAAACCGCGAAATGATGCTGGAAATAGCCGAGTTCGCCGTCGGCCTGCACATAATCGCGCAAAGAGGATCCACCCGCCTTGATCGCGGCGTTCAGAACCTTACGTATGGCAGGAACCAGTTTGGCGATTTGCGCCGATGTGCACTTGCCAGCGAGGCGCTTGGGGTTGATGCCCGCATAAAACAACGCCTCCGACGCATAAATATTCCCGACACCCACAACGATGCGCTGATCCAGCAACGCGGCTTTGATCGATGTTTTCTTGCCCTTAAGTTTTGCCACCAGAAAAGCGAGCGTCAAGTCATCGCCCAAAGGCTCGATGCCGAGATGCCTGAATAATTTGTATTTTTCCAGATCCTTCGTCGCCACTAAATCGCACATACCGAAACGGCGCGGATCGTTGAAATGCACGAAAGTTCCGTTGCTGAAGCTGAATACCAGATGATCGTGTTTTTCCGGCTTGGCCGCTTTACGCGAAATCACCATGCGCCCGGACATGCCAAGATGCAGTACCAGCGTCTTACCTTCATCGAGGGTTATCAAAATATATTTCGCACGGCGCTTGATGTCTTCCACCCGCCGCCCCTTTAATCGTGCCCCGAGATTCTTCGGCAGAGGAAAGCGCAAATCAGGCCGATGCGCATCGGCTTTTACTATTTTCGCTCCGGTCAAAGCTTTGGCAAGCCCGCGACAGACGGTTTCGACTTCGGGGAGTTCAGGCATGGGGCTAGGATTTAGGGGCTAGAGGGTAGGGAAAAACAAGGTATACTTTTTGAGTGCCGATCCCTAGCCCCCAGCCCCTAGATGCTAACGCCTAATCCTGAATCCCATTTCTTCGGCTCTCGCCGCGTCAATCCGGACGAAAAAACCGGCCTGGTACGGGAGGTTTTTGATTCTGTCGCACCGCGTTATGACCTTATGAACGACCTCATGTCCGGTGGATTGCACCGGCTATGGAAAGACCGTCTTGTTGGCATGATCGACCCGCAACCCGGCCAGAAGATTCTCGACGTCGCAGGCGGCACCGGCGATATCGCATTACGCTGTTATCGTCGCACGCAAGGCAAAGCACACATCACGGTTTGCGATATTAATCCGAATATGCTGGAACAGGGTAAAGCCAAGGCTATTGATCACGGAATTCTTTCAGGTATTTCATGGATCACAGGCAATGCCGAGGAAGTTCCCGTTCCGTCACGCAGCATCGACATTTATGTAATTGCGTTCGGCCTGCGCAACGTCACGCATATCGACAAGGCCTTGAGCGAGGCCGCGCGCGTCTTAAAACCCGGCGGGCGTTTTTACTGCATGGAATTCAGCCCCGGCGTGCGGCGCGAGTTGAAACCGCTTTACGACCGTTATTGCGAGCAGATTTTACCCTTGCTCGGCAGGTTCGTTGCCCAAGATCGCGCGTCTTACCAATATCTTGCCGAAAGCATCCAGAAATTTCCTACCCAGACCGCGCTGGCCAAACGTATGGAACGGGCGGGATTAAGTCAGGCCAAATGGCTCAACCTGACCGGCGGCATCGCGGTAATTCATTCAGCTTGGAAGATCTAAAATCTAAGCCTTCGCCGCAGCCTTGTCTTTTTCGCGCTTGTCGCCATGGACATAGATCGGCTTGGCCTTGCCCTCGACGACTTCCTTGTTGATCAGGACTTTTTCGACATCCGGCGAGCCGGGCAATTCGTACATCGAATCCAGCAGCACGCTTTCCATGATCGAGCGCAGGCCACGCGCGCCGGTCTTGCGGGCGATGGCCTTGGCGGAAATCGCCTTGAGCGCGTCCTCATTCACTTCGAGCTGAATATCTTCCATCTCGAACAAACGCTGGAACTGCTTGACGATAGCGTTCTTCGGCCGGGTGAGAATATCGATAAGCGCCGCCTCGTCGAGGTCCGACAAGGTCGCCAGCACCGGTAAACGGCCGACAAATTCGGGGATGAGGCCGAATTTGAGCAAATCTTCTGGCTCGACCTCACGCAATATCTCGCCTGCGCGGCGTTCATCCGGACCACGCACATCGGCACCGAAACCGATCGACGAACCGCGACCGCGCGCCGAAATGATTTTCTCAAGCCCCGCGAACGCACCACCGCAGATGAAAAGAATATTGGTGGTGTCGACCTGTAAAAACTCTTGCTGCGGATGTTTACGGCCGCCCTGCGGTGGAACCGAAGCCACCGTGCCTTCCATGATTTTCAGCAAAGCCTGCTGCACGCCTTCGCCCGACACGTCGCGCGTAATCGAGGGATTGTCGGATTTGCGGCTAATCTTGTCGATTTCATCGATATAGACAATGCCGCGCTGCGCGCGCTCGACATTGTAATCGGATGCCTGCAGCAATTTAAGGATGATATTCTCAACGTCTTCGCCGACATAACCGGCTTCCGTCAAGGTCGTCGCATCGGCCATGGTAAAGGGCACATCGATGATGCGCGCCAGGGTCTGCGCCAGAAGTGTCTTACCGCAACCGGTCGGGCCGATCAGCAGGATATTCGATTTCGCCAATTCGACATCCGAATTGCGCGCGCCATGGGCAAGGCGCTTGTAATGGTTATGCACCGCGACCGACAACACACGTTTGGCATGGATCTGGCCGATGACGTAATCATCAAGCACCGTCATGATATCCTTGGGCGTCGGCACGCCGTCCTTGGATTTGACCAGCGTTGTCTTGCTTTCCTCGCGGATGATATCCATGCATAGCTCGACGCATTCATCGCAGATGAACACGGTGGGGCCAGCGATAAGCTTGCGCACTTCATGCTGGCTCTTGCCGCAGAAGGAGCAGTAAAGGGTGTTCTTTGAATCGCTGCTGGCGGACTTGGTCATCGTTCCTCTTCGGTTTTAAGCGCACCGCGCCGTCTGTTTAGTGTAGGGCCAGTCTGGTTACCGGATTATTAAGCCTTATCCTTTCTACCCAGTCTTGGACGAGTGTGCAAATGCGAAACAGCGTGCATATACTTGGGAAAGTATAGGGCATATATTGTGTTAAAAATCCGGGGATTGCCCTAAGCATTTGGGAATACTTATTTCTTTCCGATGGCTTCTTTAACCTTATGCATAAAATTTTCGCTTTCGGGGTGGGTTTTGTGCTTTTCGGCTTCTTCGGCGAATTCCTGCAAAAGCTCTTTCTGCCGCTTGGTAAGGTGTACGGGCGTCTCGACCGCAAGCTCGACATACAGATCGCCGCGTGAAGTGCTGCGTAAAATCGACATACCCTTGTGCTTGACGCGGGTGCGATGGCCGGATTGCGTCGCGGCCTCGACCTTCATCTCCGTCATGTTGCCGTCGATTACCGGTACTTCAATTGTGCCGCCTATCGCCGCGATGGTCATGGGAATCGGCACGCGGCAATAAAGGTTAGCGCCATCGCGTTGAAAAAGCGGATGCTGCTGCACATCGAGAATAACATAGAGATCACCAGCATGGCCGCCACGCATACCGGCCTCGCCCTCGCCCGTCAGACGGATGCGCGTGCCGCTTTCGACGCCCGCCGGAATGGTCACGGCCAGAGTACGTTCCTGCCGTACGCGGCCTGCGCCCACACATTTCTTGCACGGATTTCTGATGACGCGGCCACCACCCTGACATGTCGGACAGGTGCGCTCGATGGTGAAAAAGCCCTGCTGTGCGCGCACACGGCCCATGCCTTTGCACATCTCGCAATCGCTGGCAGAGGTTCCCGCTGCCGCGCCCTGTCCCTTGCAATCGTCGCAGCTTACCGAATTAGCGATAGTAATATGTTTCTCAATGCCGGTGAAAGCTTCCTCGAGCGTGATGTCAAGGTCATAGCGCAGATCCGCGCCGCGCTGCTGCCCCTGTGGATTGCGTTGCCGCCCGCCGCCTAGAATCTCCCCAAACATCTCGTCGAAAATATCGGCGAAGCCGCTCCCTCCGCCCGCGCCAAATTCGAAACCGCCGAAACCGCTACTGCCGCCCTGTTCAAACGCCGCATGGCCGAACCTGTCATAGGCGGCACGGCGCTGGCCATCACTGAGGATGCTGTAAGCCTCGCCGATTTCCTTGAACTTATCTTCGGCCTGCTTATCACCTTTGTGACGGTCAGGATGCCATTCCATCGCCATCTTGCGATAGGCTTTCTTGAGATCCTCAGCCGAGCAATTGCGCGCAACGCCCAGTACTTCGTAATAATCGTGTTTCATGGACAAGTGAGCCTAATGATTCCGTGCGTCCATTATGTAGTTACTCGGCAGATTTTATACAAGATAATGCTTATAGCCTTCTTCCGCGCCGGCTCATGCCCACCCTCTATCTCATCGACGGCTCCGGCTTTATTTCCCGCGCCTCGCGCGTTGCCGGGACGCACATGACGGTTCATTTTGTCACAAAAGTAAATTTAGGCCGCCGTACATTTCAATCCGGCTCTCCATAATTTGACGCCTTGCGCCAGAGCATCTGCCAAAGTCGGCTCCAACGTGCCGTTGCGCGCAACGCCGGGCACTTCTTCGCCATAAAACCACCAAAGGGACCGGTCATTTAAGTTAGGATTTTTGCCCATGTTCGTCACAATGCGCTGCAGTTTGGCATCCGGTTCATGGCCGCCGATATCCTCGTTCAGGAGATCGGCCAGTTCGCACCCAAACGCATCGGTCATGGCGCGCAAAAAGCCCACGGCTGTCGCCGTCCCGATGCCGTTATTGCCGCCTGTAAACAACAGATTGTTCATCGTACGCAGTTCGCGCGCAGATTTCAGGCGCTCTGAAAATTTTTGATCCCTGTTAACGATGACCGCTCCCTGCGTGCATTCCGGCGAATGGGCATATTCGACGCAGGAAAGTTCACCCTTATCATTTCCGCCCCTTGCGCCCCTATAACTTCTAAATTTGCAGAGAGCCGAGAATAATTGTTGTCTGGAGTGTCCAAACTCCTGTTTTATTTCGTGAAGACGCGCAAATAAAAGATCCTGCGCGGCGGAATGCCAGATGACGGTCTTTTCAAATTTACCCTTGCGGACTCTTCTGTGCCCCATCATGTCCAGATAGGAATTGCTGCAATCGTCATAGAAAGCATCGCGTTCTTTCGCACCGTAAGCTTTGTCAGCATATGGATCGATTCTTATGTAAGATAAATTGCCCGACGCATCGATAACGGGGGTGCGGCCAGTTGCTTCAAAGTGGTTATAGGCCGTAATAATTATTTCGGTGTTGGGCAAATAACTGGCGATTGGCAAGAAATCCAGCCAGGTACGCGAGCCGGTACGCAAAGTTCCCAATGCACCCAAAGCCGAATTATCGAAAAGAATCACAAGTTTCTTCAGGGAATCCGCCGGCGCGCGCCGGGCAACCGGAACGGGGGACGTCACAGGAGGAAGAGGACCAAGAAGTTCGAGCTTCGCTTTTCCAATATCTTTGATAAGATCCTGCGCGGCGCGCCCGAACATGCAGCGTTCGCCCAGTACGCTGGCCCGACGCGGCATAAAGCGTTTGTCTTCGTGATTGATGACGAGAAAATTTCCGGCTTTTTCAGGCGTGTATTGATGCCGGAAACCGGCGGCCTTGAGCGCGTAAAGCCTGTGTAACCAGGTATTATATGTCTTCTCCACTTCCTGCTGAAAATCATCGAGCCGTACCATCGCCGTTTTCTGCGTTAGCGGCTGCTTCTTGTAATCGATATGTATGGGCACAACGCCGGATACATCGAGAGTCAGAACGCCATCCGCGCGCGTGAGAACGCAGCCATAGCGTTTCAACTCGGCATAATGCTCGTCCAGCATTGTTATCTGGGCGTCAAGATTCCGCATGCTGGAGGCCACCATGCTGGGAATGCATCCCGGCGTGACGTGAGAGCTTATTTGAAATACATATAAAAGTTCGGGATGCGTATCGCGCGAGACATGAATATTTGTGTCCTTGATCTCGAAAGAAATTCCTTCGTGAGACTCCAGCGCCGAGCGCAAAACGCGCCCATACTCCGCCTTATTACTTCCAACGGCAACTCCCTGCTGCATAACCCATTTCGCTCTTATATATTTATTGATGGCTTGCGCAAAACTGGGCACGGCATCTTTTAGAATGACTTTCTCATCCTCGTTAATAACGATTGTTACCTGAACTTCCGGAAGGCTTTTGTGCCGCCATGTTTCGGTTCTTCTTTTCTTAACGGGATCAAAGGCTATGGTTTCAATTCTCGTAAAGCGGGGGGCTAAGGCTCGCGCAACGAACCTTTCATAATCGCGTTCGAGATCGGCTTTTAATTGAAGCCGCGTGAGGGGAAGGACCACCTGTTGGCCAAACAGTTCCCCTTCCCGAGACGAGCAAAAATCAAAAGAAATGCCGGAAGGATATTGCGCGTAATGCTGGCAGTCTCCGGGATTATTTGTTCTCATTTTTAAGACTCTCTAACCCACGATGCTTTAAAAAAGCCATTATATGATTTCCCGCCTTCAAATCAATACCTGCGAGACGTCTCGCATTATTTTCTGGCAATAAAGCTTTTCGTTAACCATATTCTTAAATTGATGCCCACTCTCTATCTCATTGATGGCTCCGGATTTATTTTTCGAGCCTTTCACGCGCTGCCGCCAATGACGCGCGCCGATGGCACACACGTTAATGCGGTTTATGGTTACTGCAACATGCTGACCAAAATGTTGGCGGATTCGAAGATCGAGAATATTGCCGTTATTTTTGACGCCGCGCGCAAGACCTTCCGCAACGAGATTTACCCAGAATACAAGGCGCATCGCCCGCCGCCGCCGCCCGAACTCATCCCGCAATTCGCGTTGATCCGCGAGGCAACGGCGGCTTTCGGCATTCCCTGCATCGAAGCGCCGAATTACGAGGCCGATGATTTGATCGCCGCCTACGCAAAGGAAGGTGTCGCAAAAAAACAAGTTGTGCGCATTGTCTCATCCGACAAGGATTTAATGCAGCTTATCCGCCCAGGCGTGGAGATGTTTGATCCGCTTAAATCGATTCCTATCGGCGCGGAGGAAGTGTTCAAGAAATTTGGCGTCGCACCGGATAAAGTTGCAGACGTGCAGGCGCTCGCCGGCGATAGCACCGACAATATTCCCGGCGTTCCCGGTATCGGCGTCAAAACCGCAGCAGAACTGATCAATGAATATGGCACCCTCGAAAATCTTTTGAAGCGCGTAAGTGAAATCAAACAGAACAAACGGCGCGAAACACTCACCGCTAACGCCGAAGATGCGCGTATCTCAAAAAAACTTGTGTTGCTGGATGAAGATGCGCCGCTGCCGCTGCCGATAGATAAACTTAAACGCCGTGCCGATCATAAGGACGATCTGATTGCTTTTCTTCAGGCGCAAGGGTTCCGCTCACTCCTCACCCGTATGGGTGCGCCTGCGGCGGTGGAAGCGCCGAATAAACTTGCCGGGAAAATACTCGAAGACATTCCAACCACCGGCGACATGCCGCATACCGGCTGGCTGGAACAGGCGAAACAGGATTACGAACTCATTCAAACCATTGATCGGCTCAAATGGTGGGTCGATGCCGCGAAAGCGCGCGGGCATGTCGCCATCGACACCGAAACCAATTCCCTCACCGCCTGCACGGCAAGGTTGGTCGGGATTTCGCTCGCGATTGAGCCGGGCAAGGCCTGTTATATCCCGCTCAACCACGTCGATCCAAATACCGCGCCATCGGACGGTGGCTTTTCATTTGAGGCTGCGAAAGCGCCGAAACAAATCAAGCTTGCCGATGCAATCAAGGCGTTGCACGACCTGTTGCTCGATCCGGCGACGCTGAAGATCGGCCATAACCTTAAATACGACATGCAGGTGCTGGGACAGCATGGGTTCACCATCGCGCCTTATGACGATACGATGCTTTTGTCCTATGCGCTCGCCGCCGGGTTGCACGGCCATGGGCTCGACGAACTCGCCGAATTGCATTTCAAGCATAAGATGATTTCCTACAGCGATGTCACCGGTAGCGGCAAAAACAAAATCAGTTTTGACCGCGTCGAACTCGAGAAAGCCACCAACTACGCTGCCGAAGATGCCGATTTTACCCTGCGTCTCTGGCACCTGCTTAAACCGCAGATCGCGCAGCAGCATGTGACACGTGTGTACGAACGTATTGAACGTCCGCTGGTTCCGGTTGTGGCGCAGATGGAGACCATCGGCGTGCGCATCGATTCCGAAATTCTGCGCAAACAAGGGCACGGCATCGGGACGCGCCTGCAAAAACTTGAAGAAGAAATCCACAAACTCGCCAAACATCCTTTCAATGTCGGCTCGCCCAAGCAATTGGGCGATGTCTTGTTTGGCGAACTTGGCCTGCCCGGCGGCAGCAAAGGCAAAACCGGAGCTTATTCCACAGCATCGGATGTACTCGAACCACTTGCCGAAGCATATGAAATTGTCGCCAAAGTGCTTGATTGGCGTGGCTTGGCGAAGCTTAAATCCACCTATATTGATGCGCTGCCGGAGCAGATCGACACCAAAACGGGTCGTGTGCATACGTCATTTTCGCTGGTCGGGGCGGCGACGGGGCGTTTGTCATCCACCGATCCGAATTTGCAGAATATCCCCATCCGCACCGAAGATGGTCGCGCGATTCGCCGCGCCTTTGTCGCCGATGACGATCACGAATTGCTGTCGGTCGATTATTCGCAGATCGAATTGCGCCTGGCGGCGGAAGCCGCGGGCATCACGGCCCTCATCCAGGCGTTTCATGACGGCATCGATATTCACGCGCTCACCGCCAGCCAGGTGTTCGACATCCCATTGAAAGAACTGCCGCCGGAAAAACGCCGCGCAGCGAAAGCAATCAATTTCGGCATCATCTACGGCATCAGCGGCTTCGGGCTAGCGAAACAAATCGGCATCACACCGGGCGAGGCGAATGAATTCATCCGCGCCTATCTCGACCGTTTCCACGAATTGCGCAACTGGATGGAAGACACCAAGGAATTTGCGCGCGCTCACGGCTATGTCGAGACCCTGTTCGGGCGGCGCATCCATATCAAGAACATCAAGGAAAAAAATCACGCATGGCGCATGGGCGCTGAACGCGCCGCAATTAACGCGCCACTGCAAGGAACCGCCGCCGACATCATGAAACGCGCGATGATCCGCATCGGGCCCGCATTAATAGAAGCGGGTCTGGGCGCAAGGTTATTGCTTCAAGTCCATGACGAACTGGTATTCGAGGTGCCGAGAAAGGAGCTTGAAGCGACATCCAAACTCGTCAAGCAGGTGATGCAGGACGCGCCATTGCCCGCAGTAAAACTTAAAGTGCCGATCGTCGCCGAATCCGGCCATTCCCTGAACTGGGCCGAGGCTCATTAGGACAGTTTGTTAATTTTTGTCACCAAACGTAATAAATAACACTGTAAAATCAAGTACTTATATTTTATTCCGTCCCAGAAATGACTCTCAAATTATTCATTAACCCCCTGAAAAATCAGTAGAAATATCGTTTTTTCGCTCTATAATTGCATGCGCCGGGCGGTCCATCACGAAAAAGCCAAACAGCCGCCGCATCCTGCCCTCCGGTAATTCCGAAAAAAGCGCACGAAACTGAACAGATAAGATGAGGTAATGGTATGGCCGCCGTAAAGAAGAAAAAAACCACTAAAAGCAAAAAGGCCCCCGCGAAACCCAAACGTCACAAAGCCATTTCGCTTCTGAAACTTCCGCGGCCGAGCCTCATGGCGCAGCTTACCCCGCGCGGATCAGGCGAAAAACTATCGCCGCGCCTGCAGGCTGCCGTCGATAAGAGCGAAATTTACGACGTGCTTACCGCCTTCGCGCGCGGCCTCGACCGGATCGATGAAAATCTGCTGCGCGCGGTGATGCATCCCGACGCCACCTTCGATCTCGGCCCCGGCGTTTTTCAGGGCACCGGCAATGATTACATCCATTGGGTAACCGGCGTGCTGCACGGCATAAAGACTTCACATCACATGATCGGTAACGTACGCGCCGATCTGGAGGGCGATGTCGCTCTGGTCGAATCCTATTTCAATGCCTATTTCCGCATCGAGAAAGCCACCGGTCGCGAAGATGTTTTCCTCAGCGGGCGCAATCTCGACCGTATGGAGCGCCGTCCCGGCGGTCCCGGCGGCGTGTGGAAACTCGTTCACCGCAAACAACTGCTCGACTGGGTGCGCACCGAGGCCGTATCGGATATTTTCTATCACCAGAATCCCGACGCGCTGTGGAGCTACCGCACCAAGGTGGATGCGTCCTATCAGATGGCGCAATTCCCCGGCAGCCAGACACGCGGCAAATTGCCAGCTTTCTTGGGACGGCGTTATGAGAGCAAGAGTGTGAGGTTTTAGAGATTAGAGAAAAAGAGAGATTAGAGAATTAAAGAGGGAGTTTTTTCTCTCATCTCTTTACTTTCTCTAATCTCTGACCACTAATCTCTAACCACCCATCAGCCTATCAATCTCATCCTGACCGATGGCGTTTTTCGGGAGTTGCGGCCCGTTGAGCAGGCCTTTTTCAGGATCGGCGACATGCAGATGTTTGGGCGCTTTTTTATCGCCCTCACCGCGATGCACCTCATCGCCCATCGCTTTGACGATCGCCTCAATGCGCGCATCAATGTGTTTGAGCGCTTCGACGACTTTGGTGATGCGCTGACCGGTGATGTCCTGAAAGTTACAGGCCTCGTAGATTTTAGTGGTGCAGCCGATAAGCCGTTCGTTGATTTCCGGCGTGCAGCTTCCGGCAATCGCCGTCATCTCGTCGCACACATCCATAATCTTGTTGGTGGCTTCCTCCGTCGCACCCACCACCGCGTCCAGTTCGTCCGTGGCACTCGGAATAAATTCGGTGCTGATATCTTTCGGTTTGATCGAGGCGATATCGCTCTTGGCTTGCCGGATATAGCGCGCGAGTTCTTCCAGTTCGCAATAGAACTTAAGATCGGCAGCGGAAATATCGCCCTCAAGCGACTGGACCGCCTGTTTAACGATGCGCGCGACGTCTTCCGGCGACAACGGCTGCCGGGCGGCCTCGTGGGCCGTCTGGATTTCCTTCTGCAACTGGGTTTGCAGGCGCTGGGTATCGCTCATGTCTCGCTCCTGCCTAGAAAGCGCCAATGACGGCGGCCATTTTCGATTTCAGCGTCTCGGCGTTGAAAGGTTTGACGATGTAGTTGTTGACGCCCGCCTCCTTGGCCGCCACGACATTTTCAGTTTTGCTTTCGGCGGTGATCATGATGAAGGGGGTGGTCTTCAGTTTGTCGTCGGCACGCACTTCCTTCAAAAGCTGCAAGCCGGTCAGCGGCTGCATATTCCAATCGGAAATCACAAGCCCGCAGCTGTTTTCGCGCAGCAGTTTGAGCGCCGCGCTGCCGTCAGTCGCCTGCATGACATTCTTGAAACCCAATTGCTTGAGCAGATTTTCGATGATGCGCAACATGGTCTTGTAATCATCCACAATGAGGACGTTCATGTTCATGTCGACGGCCATACGAAACTCCTGAAGGCAACAGAACCCGGGACTGGAAAACGGTAAGACAGTTTTCAGAATAGGCGGATATACTGAAAAAAGTGTTAGCACAAAGCGCATACTGCAGGACTCAAAAAGTGCACATACAATGCGATGCGGGTGAACAATAAAGATAGTAATCGGGATAATGGTTCCTTAAGGATTCACAGCGAAAATAATAACAGGCGAACCCTGCCGCATCTTGCCGCCCGAAGGTAGTTTCCATGGATGATCTGCTCCGCGAGTTTCTCACTGAAACCGCCGAAAACATCGCCGTCCTCGATGTCGAGATTGTCAGGCTGGAACAAAATCCCAACGACAAAGATTTGCTGAGCAGCATTTTTCGTCTCGTCCACACGATCAAGGGTACTTGCGGTTTTCTCGGCCTGCCCCGGCTTGAACACGTCGCGCATGCGGGCGAAAATATCCTCGGCAAATTCCGTGACGGCGAATTGCCGGTAACGCCGCAGGCGGTCAATCTTATTCTGCAGTCACTCGACCGCATCAAGGGGTTGCTGGCGCATCTGGAACAGAAAGAAGCCGAGCCTGATGGCAATGACGAAGATTTGATCGCCCTACTTAATGCCATGCCGTCCGGGCAACTGGCTGCGACGGTAACTCCCCCCACAAAAATCGAATCGGCACCCGCAGTAATACCGAATGCGCCAGTTCCCGATGAGTTTGGTTTCATTCCGGTTCCCGCCGGCGATACGGCGGCGCTTCAACGGCACGCCGGTCTTGCGTTTGCGCAACCGCCTGCTGCCGCTGATCTCCCTGCGCAACACGCTTAAACTTGGCGAGGTGAAAACGCGTGCCGATGGTTATCATTTTATTGTTGTCATTCAGACCGGCCATGCGAGTTTTGGCATTATCGTCGATCGCGTGTTCGATACCGAGGAAATCGTCGTCAAGCCGGTCTTCCCCATCCTGCGCGACATCGAAAGTTTTTCCGGCAACACCATTCTCGGCGATGGCAGCGTCGTCATGATCCTCGATCTCAATGGCATCGTCGCTAATGCGCAGGCAATGGACTCCGAAAGCCACGCGGAACAGAAAACGAAAGTCTCGTCGGCCAAACGCGGCGGGGGCTCGCAGGCGCTGCTACTTTTCCGCGCTGGCGCGGGGGCGCCGAAAGCCGTGCCGCTGGCGCTTATCGCGCGACTCGAACAGCTTGACCGCAAAACCATCGAATTCTCCGACCAGAAACCCATGGTGCAGTATCGCGGCAAGCTTATGCCCCTGGCGCCGGTCGTCGCCAACGGCGCGATGGCAAAAGAAGGCTTGCAGCCAGTGCTGGTCTTCACCGATCAGAATAAAAATATGGGGCTCATTGTCGATGAAATCGTCGATATCGTTGACGATCAGGTGCATGTCGATCTGTCATCGGGCCGTCCCGGCTATCTCGGCACATCGATCATTTCCGGCAAAGCAACGGACATCATCGATGCCGCATGGTTCCTTGAGCAGGCGTTTCAGGACTGGTTCGGCACGCAAGCCGATACCAAACTTACTGGTAAAAAATCGTGCCGCGTTCTGCTTGTCGATGACAGCACCTTTTTTCGCAACCTACTGACACCGCTGCTGACCGTTGCAGGCTACGATGTCACCGCCGTTGAAGACGCCGAAGACGCGCTCACATTGCAGGATACGGGCGAGAATTTCGATATTATCGTCGGCGATATCGAAATGCCGGGCACGAACGGTTTCGACTTCGCCGCCAAGATACGCAATGGCGGACGCTGGAGCGCCGTCCCCATCGTCGCGCTGTCCGCCCACGCGACACCGCACGATTTTGATCGCGGGCGGCAGGCTGGATTCACAGATTATGTTGCGAAATTCGACCGGGAGGGGCTTCTGGCCTCGCTACAACAAAATCTGGGGGGACACGCATGAGTCAGAACGCGCTGGTCCAATCCCCCGAGTCCGGCTACCCCGCCATGGCGGACTCCGCCGAAGGCATGTTCGTGACAATGGCGGTGATGAACCAGCTTTTCGGCATTCCGGTTTTGCAGGTGCGGGACGTGCTGGGACCGCAAAAAATCACCCGCGTTCCATTGGCTCCTCCGGAAGTTTTGGGCGCACTTAACCTGCGCGGGCGGATCGTGACGGCTATCGATGTGCGTATACGCCTTGGCCAGCCACCGCGCGCGACCGATGCACAGGGCATGAGCATTGTCGTCGACCATGTCGGCGAGCTTTATAGCCTTATTGTCGATAAAGTCGGGGAAGTGATGAGCCTTCCTGCCAGTGCCCATGAGAAGAATCCGGCAACCCTTGACCCGCAATGGCAAGGGGTTTGCGATGGAATCTATCGTCTCGAGGATCAGCTTCTTCTTGTTCTTGACGTGGCCCGACTATTGCGTCTTGAATCCTGAACCCGTCATATAACCTAAAAGGTCCTGCCCATGAAAACTTGCCTTATCGTCGACGACAGCCGCGTCATTCGCAAAGTCGCACGGCAGATCTTCGAAGCGCTCGGCTTCGCCTGCGACGAAGCGGAAAACGGCCAGATCGCCCTCGACGCCTGCAAAGCCAAATTGCCGCAATTTATTCTGCTCGACTGGAACATGCCGGTGATGAACGGCCTTGAGTTCGTCAAGGCGCTGCGGCAAGTACCAGGCGGCGACAAGCCGATGGTTGTTTTCTGCACCACCGAAAACGACCTCGCGCATATCCAGGAAGCCCTCAGCGCCGGTGCCAACGAATATATCATGAAGCCTTTCGACGCCGACATTGTGCGTGGCAAATTGTCGCAACTGGGTCTGATCGATTCTTAAAAAGGCTCAACCGATGCAAGACTCCGGTCTATCTTCCCCGAAAGAAATCGCACCCGGGGACAATCACACGACCAGCGTCCTTATCGTTGACGATTCCGCCGTCATACGCAGCCTCATTACCCGCGCGATCGACGGCGGCAGGGACATCAAGGTCATAGCTACCGCCAGCAACGGTCAAATGGCCGTAGATCTGCTCAAACGCAAGCCGGTCGATGTCGTGATTCTGGATATCGAAATGCCGGTGATGGACGGCCTAACCGCCATCCCCTTGCTGAAGACCATCGATCCGGGCGTGCAGATCGTTATGGCTTCGACCCTTACCCAGAAAAACGCCGATATCAGCCTTAAAGCGCTGGAACTGGGCGCGACGGATTATATACCTAAACCATCTTCGGTGAGCGACGCTGGCACCGCCACAACCGCCGATTTCGGCCGCGAACTGGCCGAAAAAATAAAAACCCTGGGACTTCTCGCACGCCGCAAAGGCGTGCGGCGCCCTGCCGAGGAACAAAAACCTCCGGAGCCGGAAAAGAAAAAAATCACCTTGCGCACCACGCCGCTGTCCACGCCGGATGTTATCGCCATCGGCTCCTCGACAGGCGGGCCACAAGCCTTGTTTCAGGTTATCAAAATCATGGGCAAGGATTTACGGCAGCCGATTGTCATTACCCAGCATATGCCCGCAACCTTCACCGCTATTCTTGCCGATCATATCACGCGGCAATGTGATGTTGTATGCAGCGAAGGCAAGGACGGTGAAATTCTTAAACCCGGCTGCTATTATGTGGCGCCCGGCGATTTCCACATGCTGTTCACAAAAAAACCCGAGGGTATGGTCATTAAGCTTACAAAAGATCCCCCTGAGAATTTTTGCCGCCCGGCGCTCGATCCGATGCTGCGGTCTCTGGTGGAAATTTTCGGCGCCAAGATTTTGGCTGTTATTTTGACCGGAATGGGGCAGGATGGCTGCAGGGGCGGAGAGTTCGTCATCAAGGCGGGCGGCGGCATCATCGCCCAGGATGAAGCCACCAGCGTGGTGTGGGGCATGCCGGGCGCGGCGGCCCTTGCCGGTCTATGCTCGTCCGTCTTGCCGGTGGGCGAAATCGGATCCGCCGTTCGACAGATTGCGACAAAGGTGAGTGCATGAGACCGGATGATTTCGATCTATTTTCGACGCTGGTCAAGCACCGCTCTGGCCTCGTGCTGACGCCGGAAAAGGCCTATCTGCTTGAATCGCGCCTGCTGCCGGTGGCGCGCAAATACGGGCTGAAATCCCTGGAAGACCTCGCACACGCCGTACGCGTCAAGCGCGAGGAAGCGATGCTGGCCGACATTACCGAAGCGATGACGACCAATGAATCCTTTTTCTTTCGTGATCAGAAACCTTTCGCCCAATTCCAGAAGAATCTTTTGCCGCAATTGATCACCAGCCGCGCGTCAAGGAAACACATCCGCATCTGGTCGGCAGCCGCGTCCAGCGGCCAGGAAGCCTATTCACTGGCGATGATCTGCGCCGAGGAAGCCGCCAAACTTCAGGGCTGGCGCATCGACATTCTCGGCACGGATCTGTCGCGAGAAATGGTCGAGCGCGCCAAAAATGGTATTTACAGTCAGTTCGAAGTGCAGCGCGGCTTGCCGATAACAATGCTGGTTAAATATTTCCAGCAGCTGGGTGGCGACAAATGGCAGATCAAGGACAATATCCGCCAGATGGTGCAGTTCCGCGAAGGCAATCTGCTCACGGATTTCGGCCCGGTCGGGATTTTTGACCTGATCTATTGCCGCAACGTACTGATTTATTTCGATCCGCCGACCAAGACGCGGGTGCTGGAAGCCTTGAGTGGTGTGCTGTCGCCCGACGGTGTCCTGTTGCTCGGCGGTGCGGAAACCGTGCTCGGCATCTCCGACAAGTTCAAGCCGATGGGCACGGAGCATGGGCTTTATGTGCATGCCGCGACAGGCACAACGGCGGCAAAGGCAGCCATCTAAAATTACGGCTGAAACTTGTAAATCAGCTTCGTCATATCCTGATCTTCGAAGAAATCGACGGAGTCCAGCCGCGCGTCGAGCCGCATATTGCCTTTTTCCTCACCCGCTTGCGCCTGATCCTTCACAGAACCAGCATGAACGTCCTTGTAGAGCGGCGCAACATAAACAACATGCAGATTAAAACGCGCCCGAATAGTACGGGAATCATTGTTGCTGTCTTTCATCTGCTGCAAAAGCGCTTCTCCGTCTTTCGACGCCAGCGGCAAGCCCTCAAGGCTGAAAGGCGTATCGAGAACCACCCGGTAGGTGCGGGGAATGGCGGAGATCGCGGCGTCAGGGCAAGGCGTGCCTTCCACACTGTAAATAATGAATGTGTTGACGTTATAAAGCTTCGATTTTGCCGTGAAACGAAAAAGACTTTTTTGAAAATCATAGCGATCAAGCTGCAAATCGGTCACATAAGTGTAGCCCGTCGGGAAGAGGGCAATGTGATCACGCGCGTCTTCCTTGATTGCAGCGCGCACCTGATTCCATTTGAAGTCGTCGTGATAAAAAGCTTTGTACAAATCGCATTCGGTAATCGCGGCGTATTCGTCGAGCACATGATCGTCGCTCAGTTTAATGGCGCCGAACCGCACCAGGGTCTTCGCCAGGCTCGGCCAGTCGGCCTTCGCGTAATCCTGCGCATGCACCGGAAAAGTCATGAGTAGAAAAAGGGCGGCAAGACAGAATTTTCTCATCGTTACTCTCGATCTTTGGGGCAGCACACGAATATCATAACTCTTCGCGAGCATGCCGTAAAATCTTGCGCATGACGCTGGGTAAAGCTTCGCCTTCGAGGCGTTTTAAGGACACCCAGCGCCCCTTGACCGGTTTTACCGTCCGGCCAACAACTACCTCTATTTCAAGTTCGAAATGCGAAAATACATGTTTAACCCGGCCCGGCAGCGGGCGCCAACGCGCTGAAACAGGCGCCTGTTTGCTTGCCGCGGCGAGACTCGGCATCGGACCTTCCTGCCAGGTGCTGCTTGGCACTTCCATCATGCCGCCGAGCAATCCACCCTTGGGACGGCGGCGCAAAAACACCCGTGCGCGATCATCGGTCAAAACGAAAGCGATTGCCCGACGCACCGGTTTTTTCGCGCTTTTTACGCGGCGCGGCAATCGGGCCGCGATGCCCAGAACCCGCGCCCGGCATGATTGGTTTAAGGGGCACAAATCGCATTTCGGATTACGCGGCGTGCAGATCGTCGCCCCCAGATCCATCAAAGCCTGCGCGTAATCTCCGTGCCGCGCAGGCGGCAAAAGACCTGCCGCCAATTCGCGCAATTTCTTTTTCGCTTTGGGCAGCGGCTCACGCACCGCGAACAACCGCGCCATCACGCGTTCGACATTACCGTCGACGACGTTGGCGCGCTGATCAAAGGCAATGGCCGCAACCGCCGCCGCCGTATAAGGCCCAAAACCCGGAAGTGTAAGCAACTCGTTCTCGGTAGACGGAAACACCCCGCCATATTCGGCATAAGTTTTCTTCGCACATTCATGCAAAAGATGCGCGCGGCGATAATAACCGAGACCGGCCCACATCTTGAGCACTTCCGCAAGCGGCGCTTTGGCAAGCCGTTCAATGCTTGGCCAGCGTTTGATGAATCTCTGGAAATAGGGCCCTACGGCGGCAACCGTCGTCTGTTGCAGCATGATCTCGGACAGCCACACGTGGTAAGAATCGGGTGTATGTCCCGGCAAAGCCCGCCATGGCAGAATGCGGCGGTTGTGGTCGTACCAAATAAGAAGGGGTTCAGAGATTAGAGGACAGAGGAAAGAGTGATTTTTTTTACCCCCTGATCTCTGACCTCTAATCTCTATCTTTTTGACTTTTTTGCCCCCTGCCGCCAAACTTCGCTTCATGTTCCTGCCCCGCACGCTCGCCGCCGCCGTCGATAAAGTTGCCCGCCAGTCGGTCGGCAAGGACTGGTCTCTCTACGCCACCTTGCTCAACCACTGGCAGGAAATCGTCGGTCTGGAATATGCCCAGGTTACAACACCTGTCAAAGTGGTTTTTCCGTTTCAGCCGAACGAGCCGCGCCGCCGTAGCGGCACCCTATGTGTGCGATTGCCCAAGGGCCTTGCGATGGAATTCACCTTTAAGACCGAGCAGATACGCCAGCGCATAAACGGTTATTTCGGCTATGACGCCATCGCTAAGGTAATTTTCGACCCCATTTACTATACCGACGACATATCGGCCACGCCGCCACGCGAAATCTCCGCCACCGCGATCGCCGAAATCAAGGAAACCGCGCAACAGGTTGAAGATGAAGATTTGCGCCGGGCGCTCGAGGATTTCGGTCTGGCGATCAACGGGGTGGCATCAAGATGATCGGGCCGACTTCACGCCGCAGTTTTCTGCGCCTTGGTCTTGCAGCTTCGGCGCTAGCGGTGAGTTATGCGATCCCGCTCGACCTGTTCGCCGCCGATAAGCATGGGGCTTCCCTCACCGTCCCCGTGCCGCCGCACAAGCCGCGCGCGCCACGTCTGCTCATGATTGACCCCGGCCATGGCGGCCGCGATCCCGGCGCCATCGGCCGCATAGGCACGCATGAAAAAGACGTAACACTCGATATCGCGCGGCGCATGGCGGATGCGCTTTCGGGCCAATCGGGTGTCACCGTCAAACTCACGCGTGATGAAGATGTGTTTCTGCCGCTAGAAGAACGCGTAAAAGTAAGCCGCACCGCCAACGCCGATTTGTTCCTTTCCATCCATGCCGACAGCGCGCCCAACACGGCGGCGCATGGGCTCTCGGTTTATACGCTTGCGGAAAAAGCCTCCGACGATTTCGCCAAGCAGCTTGCTGAACACGAGAACGAAGCCGACATGATGGGCGGCATGGATTTGCCGCCTGCCGATAAGGAAGTGAAGGCGATTTTGTTCGATCTCGCCGCGCGGCGCACCCGCAACACGGCGCAGCACGCCAAGGCCAATTTCGTGCAGACCATGGGCCGCAACTGGCCATTGCTCGAAAGGCCAATGCGCGCGGCGAATTTTGTGGTTTTACGCGCGCCAGATATCCCCTCGATGCTGGTTGAAACCGGATTCCTTTCCAATCCGCGTGACGAGCAGATTCTGCGCCAGCCGCAGCAGCGCGAAAAAATCGCCAGACTCATGGCCAAGGATCTTAGCGTTATTCTGGATGGGCCGTTGTTTGGTTAGAACGCGCTGTAGCTATAAGTATAGAATTTTAACCGCAATCCTGCTCGATCAAATGTCGCCTTATCGTCGTCCAAGTAACCGGAACATCCGGATGAGTTTTGTAAGATTCAGGAGGCGATTCATAAACTGTGCCATCGGGATTAATCTCCTTCGCAGGGTACGGATGATCCCGAAGGGCTTGCTCAATTCTCGTAATTGGCCTGAGCGTGTCGGCACATTTGGTATGACCATAATAGGCTGCTAAATCCAGCGCCGTAATTCCATCTTCATTAGGCTTGGTTACTAAGTCAGGGTTCGCGCCATTGTCCAATAGAAGCCTTACAGCTTCAGAATTGCCGTGACGCGCTGCCAAGTGCAGCGCAGTCCAGCCATCTTTATCTTGCGCATTGATGTCGGCCCCGGCATCGATAGCTTCTTTCAAGCCATCAACGCCAAATCCGCCGATTCGTTGTTGCAGATTCAAGACAGTCTCTGAGTTATGTGTATTAAGCATAATACTCTACCCCTCAATATGCACAAAGGAATTCTACCACAAAAACATGAAAGTAAAAAACTTTGACAAGAAACCGGGTGTAAAAATTAACCATAACGATTAACTTAGTGAGAAACATGATCGACCTTCTCACCTCCGACTTCGATTTCGATTTGCCGCAGGAGCGTATCGCCCAGCAGCCGGTCGAGCCACGCGATCACGCGAGATTGCTGCACGTCACGCCGCGAAAATTGAACGATCATCATGTCTATGACCTGCCGGATCTGCTGCATCCCGGCGACCTGCTGGTGATGAATGACACGCGCGTTATCCCGGCGCGGCTATATGGCTTGCGCGGCAATGTGGAAATTGAGGTTCTGCTGCATAAAAAGCGCATCGGCGGCATCTGGGTTGCTTTCGCACGGCCCGGCAAGCGACTTGCTGTCGGCGATGAAATCATCTTCGCCGAAGGTTTTTCCGCGAAGGTTCAACACAAACATGAGAACGGCGAAATCCTTATCCGTTTTTCGGTCGAGAGCGAAATCCTGCCGGAATTACTTAATCTGTATGGCGAGCCGCCGCTGCCGCCCTACATCAAGCGCGAAACCAGCGACGCGGCGCGCAAGGACAAAGCGCGTTACCAGACCGTCTATGCCGCGCGTGACGGCGCGGTCGCGGCACCCACGGCCGGCCTTCATTTCACGCCGGAGCTTTTTGCAAAACTGGATGAGAAAAACATCCGGCGCGCTATGGTGACGCTACATGTCGGCGCAGGAACTTTTCTGCCGGTGAAGACCGAACGCGTGAAAGATCATATGATGCACAGCGAATGGGGTGAAATCACCGCTTCAACCGCCGATGAAATTAACAAAGCACGGCAGGAAGGAAGGCGCATCGTTGCTGTAGGTACAACCTCGTTGCGTCTGCTGGAATCCGCCGCCGATGAAAAAGGCGTCATTCACCCCTTTTCCCGAGAGACCGATATTTTTGTTACCCCCGGCTATCGCTTTAAAGCTGTGGATGTCCTGTTGACCAATTTTCATCTGCCGAAATCGACACTTTTCATGCTGGTCTGCGCTTTCGCCGGAACCTCGCGCATGCGCGAAGCCTATAGCCATGCTATCACCCACGACTATCGCTTTTATTCCTACGGGGACGCGATGTTGGTGGAAAAGTCCGAATAAAATCGCCTTTGCCAATAACCCGCTTAAATGCTAATGAAATAACATTGAAAAAATGATAGTTCGATAAAAAATGACACCACCCACATACAAACAAAGCACGCTGTCGGATAATGCACGGCGAACTCTTATTTCGAGTATTGGCATTGCTGTCGGGATGATATTGGGTGCCGTCATGCAAAGTGAAGGGGATATGTTCCGCGACTGGCCAGGCAGAAAACAGGCCATTACCTTCCTTAAGGACGGGGATAAATACGCCGAATTCAACGAGCAAATTGACGAACTACTCCGGGCGCCATATCTCTGCAGCAACATTCTCGCTTTCCCACATGCGGCGCGCAGTGAGATGAAGCTATCCCCACTCGGATTCATTGCCATGAGGATTGCCGAAGAAGGAGTCAAAGCAGCACTCGCGGCGCCAAATAATGGCGAACAACCAAGAGCCATTCTGCAGGCCACCGCGCGCGTATTTGAAGATCAAATGATGTTCGCTCTGTGCCTATATCCCGAAGCGAGGCAATTTAAAAATCCGGCGGCCGATTTAGTTGCAAAGACTCTATATAAAAAAGATACCCAAAAACGTTTGGGTGCCATGTCGATAAAATACAATCTCGACCTCTGCGGCGATGACGTGCAAGAAAAAGCCAGAAAATGGGCTCTGGTTTTCTTCATGACCGTCAAAACGGCCGCCATAGTCACCAAGGAATGCCACGAGCGGGGCATCATGATCGATCCTTCAAAGCTACCGCCGCCGATGTGTGGAACCGAACTTGTTGAAGCACGGAAAGATGCAGATAGCCCCCCCGCGAGGAGCGGGATTGCGCTGCGTCTGACGAAGCCTTCGCTTGTTAGCTGAGAATTTTCTTCGCCGCTTCCACCACCGCTTCCGTCGTGATGCCAAAATGCGCGAAGAGTTTTTCCGCCGGAGCCGAGGCGCCGAAGCTGCTCATACCGATAAACGCGCCGCTCGCGCCGATATAACGATCCCAGCCCTGCCGGATGCCAGCCTCGATTGCCACGCGTGGCGCATCTCCCAGAACCGAGGCGCGGTATTTGTCATCCTGTGCATCGAACAATTCCCAGCACGGCATGGAAACCACTGCCGCAGTTATGCCGGATTTCTGCAACTGCGCGCGGGCCTCAAGCGCAAGGTAAATCTCCGATCCCGTCGCCAAAATCGTCACCTGACGCTTGCCTTCCGCTTCAGCCAGTACATAACCGCCGCGCGCGCAAAGATTTTCACTTCCCGCGCTGCGCACGGTCGGCAGGCCTTGCCGCGTCAAAGCCAGCAAGCTCGGCCGGTTCTTGTTTTCCAGCGCGAGCTGCCAGCATTCCGCGGTCTCAATCCCGTCGCAGGGGCGGAACACCAGCAAATTCGGGATCGCGCGCAAGGCCGCGATATGTTCGACCGGCTGATGCGTCGGCCCGTCTTCACCGAGACCGATGCTGTCATGCGTCATGATGAAAACCACGCGCTGATGCATGAGCGCCGCAAGCCTTATCGATGGGCGACAATAATCGGCGAATTGCAGAAAGGTACCGCCATAGGGAACGACGCCTCCATGCAGCGCCATACCGTTCATCGCTGCAGCCATGGCATGTTCGCGCACGCCGAAATGCACATAACGCCCCGCGTAATTCCCCGGCGTGATCGGCCCGAAATTCTTCACCTGCGTATTGTTCGAGGGCGTCAAATCCGCCGAACCGCCGATCAATTCCGGCATAATAGGCAAAAACGCTTCCAGAACCGCGCCCGATGATTGCCGCGTTGCGTGCTTGGGTTTTTCGGCGGCGATTTTCTGCTTCAACTGATCGAGCGTCACACCAAGATTTTGCGGCAGGTCGCCCCTCATCGTGCGGTCGAATTCTTTTCTCTCGGCCGCCGCATCATGACGTTTTTGCCAGGCAGAAAAATCATTCTTGCCGCGCGATCCCACTTTGCGCCACGCATTCAAAATATCGTCCGGCACAACAAACGCCGGCGAATCCCAGCCCAAAGCTTTGCGCGTTGCCGCGACTTCATCGGCCCCCAAAGGCGAGCCATGGCAGTCCTTTGTGCCCTGTTTCTTCGGTGCCCCAAAACCAATGATGGTACGGCACGCGATAAGCGACGGCTTATCCGTAACTTTCAATGCTTCCTGTGTAGCACTGGCAATCGCGGCAGGATCATGGCCATCAACGGCTTGCACATGCCAGCCGTAAGCCTTGAACCGCGCCTGTACATCTTCGGTAAAAGATAATGTGGTCGGCCCGTCGATGGAAATTTTATTGTCATCCCAGAAAACGATCAGGCGTCCAAGTTTCAAATGTCCCGCGAGCGAAGCCGCTTCATGGCTGATGCCTTCCATCAAATCGCCGTCGGATGCCATAACGTAGGTATGATGATCGACCAGATCATTCCCGAAACGCGCATTCAGGATACGCTCGGCCAAGGCAAAACCGACAGAATTGGCGAAGCCCTGCCCCAGTGGCCCGGTGGTGGTTTCCGCACCGATTTCGACATCATGTTCGGGATGGCCCGGCGTCAGACTTCCCAGCTGGCGGAAATTCTTGATCTGCTCCAGCGTCATTTTTTTGTAGCCGGTGAGATACCCTAGCGCGTAAAGCAGCATGGATCCATGTCCTGCCGACAGAATGAATCGGTCGCGGTCCGGCCAGGCAGGATTCTCGGGATCGAATTTCAGAAACTGCGACCACAACACCACCGCGACATCGGCCATACCCATCGGCATGCCGGGATGGCCGGATTTGGCCTGCTCAACAGCATCCATCGACAAGGCACGTATGGCATCCGCCATTTTCTTGTGCATCGGATCGGCGGCAGGCGTCAGGGGCATAGCGGCAGCAGCAGTTGGCATTGTGTATCCTAATAATAGGGGCTCAGAATCCACCTGCAAAATGCCGGAAGATGGGCGCAGATGCAACCAAAGAAGAGTTGTTTCGGCCGCCCCCAACCCCTTGAATTACCCTTGAAACTATTGCTTTTCTTGACAGCGCATAAGCTGCCCCTTATAAAGGCTTACATTTCAACAATGGAATTTTACTTTAATTTGAGAATGAAAAATGAGTTCCGAACTTGGCAGATTTAGCGATGCGCCACGCGAGCAACCCTTCGAACTAGACCGAGAGGATTACGCGGCCATTCGTATCCCCGGCGCAGCCGGTGACTTCGATCCTAATGATTTCGAATGGGTTGGAGAGGACGCCACCGGACGTGTGCATGTTCCAGCTGACCATTTGCCTCCAGACGATCATGAATGGGTTGGAAAGATGGCTGAAGATAGCGGCCATGCAAGTGTCCCAGTTGGCGATTTTGATTCGCGCGGATTCGAGTTCGTTGACGAAACCTTGATGTCGACTACTACTGAAGACTCTGGAGGCGCAACCCGCGGAATCGCGGCGTCAAAAATTCGCGCTGAGGGGATCGAACCTTAGTCACTTTACACGCTTTATTGACGAAAAACGGCCTGTTATCTAGACTGCCGTTTCATTTTGAACAAAGGCAAATTTCAAAGCCATACTCAAATCAGGGAAGCACATTATGGGCCACCGTGCATTAAGAAGAAGATATACAAGAACACCCGCGCACTCTTCCCGTGACACCCCTACATCTTCACACACAACCCCCAACCCGCTTCTTGAAGCCTTCGTGCAATTTGGCCAGCGAGGACGGTACATGGCGGAAGCCCTTGTCGAAATTAATCGCCTCTTTTGTCCCACGATGAATTTTAGCCCTTACGCCAAGTATGTATCCGGCAAGGCTGATTCTTTGAAAACTGACGGCATATATGCCAAGGGTTTTGAAAGCAGCCGCACGGCTTTCAAAAAAGCCGGTATCGAAGTCACAGTGGCAGGATCCCGCCCCAGACATCTTGTGGTCGTTGATCCGGCGCAAATGGCCGCGTTTTATGAACGCGCGGCAGAAATGAATGTCGGAGAAAAATGCCGGCAAATGGGCGAACGGGTAAAAACTTATGATCAAGGGGTAATGCTAAGATATTATTCCATCTTGGGCGCCCGCACTTTTACCGCCCCGATGCTGCGAGAGTGGGCGGCGGCTATACGCGCCCGCATAACGCAGTCAGCGCAAAATCACGGGTAAAAATGGCCGAAGCCGTAGAAACAGCCAACTTCCTTAGCGAGAGTGAATTGCGCATTCTTGCGATTATTAAAGATTGCGGCGGCGACAAGGTTTCCCTGGCCAAAATCAACACTTTATCCCCGAAATCTTGCCTTGTTCTCTATGGTCTGGAGGATCGAGGCCTTCTGACTCGATATCAGGATTTTTCCGAAACTTCCGATGCATCTTCTGAGGAATATTTTTCTCTCTCAGACACGGGTAGGACAACATTGCTGCCTTCTTCAGGGTATAGGGCCGGTTGCCCTGCGCCCACCCCCTTGCTATAAAGCTCCAGTGCTTACTGCACTGGCCGCGAGGCCTTATTCCCGAAGGGAAAACTTATGAATATCCGCATGATGAATCGCCGCCGCCGTATTTACGAAGGCAAAGCCAAGGTGCTGTTCGAAGGGCCGGAGCCCGGCACGCTCGTCCAGTATTTCAAGGACGACGCCACCGCTTTTAATAACCAGAAAAAAGGCACCATCACCGGCAAGGGCGTGCTTAACAATCGCATTTCCGAATATCTGATGACCAAGCTTGGCGAGATCGGCGTGCCGACACATTTCCTCAAGCGCCTTAATATGCGGGAACAACTCATCCGCAAGGTTGAGATTATCCCTATCGAAGTCGTCATTCGCAACATCGTCGCGGGCCAGCTTGCCAAACGTTTGGGCATCGAGGAAGGCACCGTCCTACCGCGCTCAATCGTCGAATTTTATTACAAGAAAGATGAACTCGGCGACCCGATTGTCTCGGACGAACATATCACCGCCTTCGGCTGGGCAAGCCCGATGGAATTGGAAGAAATCATGTCGCTGGCGCTGCGCATCAACGATTATCTGTCCGGACTTTTTCTTGGCATCGGCCTGAAGCTGGTCGATTTCAAGCTTGAATTCGGACGGCTGTGGGACGGCGAGGATATGCGCATCGTTCTGGCTGACGAAATCAGTCCCGACAATTGCCGGTTGTGGGATGTGCGCACCAACGAAAAAATGGACAAGGACCGTTTCCGGCGGGACCTCGGCCGCGTCGAGGAAGCTTATCAGGAAGTGGCGCGCCGTCTCGGCATTTTGCCCGAAGGTATTCTCACACCGCAGGAAGCTCCCACCAGCGAAAACGCCGAAGGCGAGAAACCATGAAAATCCGCGTTGATGTGATGCTGAAAGAAGGCGTGCTCGATCCGCAGGGCAAGGCGATCGGCCACGCGCTCGAAACCCTCGGCTTCAAAGGCGTCGGGGAAGTGCGCGCCGGGAAAGTAATCGAGCTTGATATCACCGAAAAAGACGCCGCCAAAGCCAAAAGCACGGCCGAAGATATGGCCAAAAAACTGCTCGCCAATCAAGTGATTGAGGATTTCAAGGTGAGTGTGGTAGGGTAAGGGAATAGAGAAAAACTCCTGTCTCCTCCTCCATCTTTCCTTCCGTCATGTCCCGTATTATTGCTCTTCTTACCCTCGCCCTTCTCACCTCGGCTTGCGCCTGTTTTCCCTGCATGCCCGCAGCAGATATGTCGCCGTCTTCCTCATCCATGCTAGCACCGGTAGCGCCGCCGCCGCCACAATTCGAGGATAAGGGCCAACCCGATAATCTGCAAAACCTCATCTGGAGGCCGGGTTATTGGGCTTACGGCCTTAGCGATTTCTATTGGGTGGACGGCGAGTGGATAACGAAACCCGCGCCGA
>Ga0206958_1072_pt1 | contig 31602 bp, 14 predicted proteins | sample Alteio_BWOrgHeat_33_FD_152968 | JGI IMG/M metagenome (GOLD analysis project Ga0206958, IMG submission 152968) | Enriched cells from forest soil in Barre Woods Harvard Forest LTER site, Petersham, Massachusetts, United States -... | ecosystem: Environmental > Terrestrial > Soil > Temperate forest >... | reverse complement strand
ATCACCAGTTTTGGAGTCGAGATTACCGGTGGGTTCGTCGGCCAAGATGATGGAAGGTCTGTTGACGAGGGCGCGTGCGATTGCGACACGCTGACGCTGGCCGCCGGAGAGCTCGTTAGGCTTGTGCATCATGCGCGGGCCGAGGCCTACAGATTCAAGGACCTCCTTGGCACGGGCTGTGCGCTCGGTGGCCGGCGTGCCGTTGTATATGAGAGGGAGCTCGACGTTGTGGAGAGAGGTCGCGCGGGCGAGAAGATTGAAGGTCTGGAAGACAAAGCCAATCTCTTTATTTCGAATCCGGGCGAGTTCGTCGTCGTTAAGTTCGGAGACGTCGTGGCCGTTAAGCCAATAGCGGCCCTGAGAGGGGGAGTCGAGACAGCCGATGAGGTTCATCAGCGTAGATTTACCTGAGCCGGAGGGCCCCATGATGGCAACGTACTCGTTGTGACGGATGCGGAGATTGACGCCGCGGAGGGCATGGACCTGCTGGTCTCCCATCTCGTAGGTCTTCCAGAGATTGTCGGTGACGATGATGTCGCCGGGGTTGGGACCGGACGCATTGGTGGTGCTAAGCGGGGATTCGACTGCGGTTTCGATAGCCATCCGGTTCTCCGGTTTCATTGCCTGTTTCAGGATAGTACGTTCGGGCCCACGCGATGGTTCCCCGAGGGTTAATGAACCATCTTCCGGGGGAGGAGTTTAGGCTACGACTTATCGGCGTCGGTGGTTTCTACCGTGTTGTCTATTTTGACTGCGGTTCCGCTCTTAAGGGAGCGGAGAACTCTGTAACGGCCAGTGACAATTTGATCGCCATCTTTCAGGCCGCTGAGGACTTCGATATCGGTCGCTCCTGTAATACCTGTCGTGACGGGGACAAATTCTGCGCGGAGTTTCTTGTGGTCATCGCGCAGAATATAGACACCCTGGGTGAGCTGCGCTTTTGGAGCGGCTCCGGCTGGAGTTGCGACGGAGGTCGTGGAGGGTTTGCCAGCGTTGGCGGCGAGGACTTTTTCCGCGGCCGGATCACGCTGCACAAGAGCCTGGATTGGAATGACGAGCGTGTCAGGTTTGTGTGCGGTGGTAATTTTGGCGGTGGTGGAGAGACCAGGGCGGAGGTCGTCCATCGAGACGCCAGGAGTGGGGTCGAGGGTGACGACGACTTTGAAGTCCTTGGCCTCTTCGGTGCCGGTGGTGCTCTGAGTGGTAGAGAGACCGGTGGTGCGGAGAAGTGCCTGATCGCCGACCTCGGTAACATGGCCTTTGAAGATTCGGCCGGGCAGAGCATCTACAGTGACGTCGACAGGCTGGTCGAGGGCGACGTTGACGATATCGGTTTCATCGACCTTGACTTCCGCGGTGATGACGGACATATCGGCGAGGGTCATGATGGTGGATCCGCCGGCATTCTGAATTCCTACGACAACGGTCTCCCCTTCACGAACAGGGACGTTCGTGACCAGGCCATTGAATGGGGCGCGGCTTACGGTCTTGTCGAGGGCGTCGAAGTTGGCGCGCTGACTGGCCACAGCCTGATTCATATGACCGCGCTGTGACTCAGTCTGTGCACGAGACTGGGCGAGAGCAGCTTGACGTTGGGCCAGGGTTGCAACCGACATGTCATACGCGGCTTTTTTCGAGTCGAAGTCCTGCTTGGCGATCAGCTTTTGTTCGTAGAGGGCCTGGGCGCGGTTGAAGTCGAGACGCTTCTGCTCCAAATCGGCTTTGCCCTGTTCGATGTTGGCTTCCGCGGTTTTTTCGGCTGCCAGAAAACTGCTGATATCTGTCTTGGAAGCGGCAATGGTGGCTTCCTGTGCGCTGACGGTGGCCTGTGGCTGGACGTTCTCGACTGTGGCGAGAATGGTGCCAGCTTTAACGTGGTCGCCCTCCTTGACATAGAGGTGAGTGATACGTCCGAAGGCGGTAGCGCCGACGTTGACGTAGGTCTTGGGCTTGATCTGACCGGTACCGCTGACGATTGAGGTCAACTCCTGCTTGCTGGCCTTCCCGCTGGAGACTTTGGTGACGCTGGATTGCCCATGAATGATGCTGGCGATGACGACACCTGCCAGAACCAGGACGACCGCTGCGATGATGATGATCTTTTTGGCGCTCATTGCTGCTTTCCGAACCTCGGCAAGGTGTTGAGGTGCTTTTGCGATGTTTTTTCTATCGAAAGATAGTACGGAGATGAATGGGGCGATGTTCCGTATTCTTTCCAGAAATTAGACTTAGCTCCTCTATACAGAGATTGGGGGGAGCCCGCAATCCTGCTGAGGGTGAAAATTCTGAGTCCCGAACGAATACAGATGATGATAACAGGTGGGCTGGTGCGTCTACCTCTTGTAAGCGAGAAATATCAGCACTACAATACAGGTTGGTTACAGGAGTGCAACCCCTATTATGACGACTTTGCGGCGCTTGGCATCTGGCTTGGCTTTTCTCTTCCTGACTGGGACGGGAGTACAAGCCGTTAATGCGCAGACCCCTGCGCAGCCCGACGGCGTAACGAGGGGGCCAGTGACGGTTGAGAAACCGGATCCGCTGAAGCGGCCTTTGAGCGACAAAGAAAAGATTGCCCAGCAAAAGGCGCTGAAGCAGGAGTTGAAGGGCGAGTATAAAAAGTGGGTTGACGAAGACGTCCGGTGGATTATCACCGACCAGGAGTTGCAGGCGTTCAAGAGCCTGAGCAACGACGAAGAGCGCGACCAGTTTATTGAGAACTTCTGGCTGCGACGGAATCCGAATCCCGATTCTCCGGAGAACGAGTTCCGCGAAGAGCACTATGCCCGTATTGCGTATGCGAATGAGCATTTCGCGGCGGGCAAACCCGGCTGGAGAACAGACCGGGGTCATATTTACATCTCGTTCGGCAAGCCCGACAGTATCGATTCGCATCCCAGCGGCGGCAGCTATGACCGGCCGATGGAAGAGGGCGGCGGCAATACGTCGACCTTCCCGTTCGAGATTTGGCATTATCGGTATCTTGAGGGAATAGGCGACAACATCGATATCGAATTTGTGGATACATGCATGTGTGGCGATTACCACATGACGATCGACCGTTCCGAGAAAGATGCGCTGAAGCATACCCCAGGGGCTGGTCAATCTTTGTACGAACAAATGGGCATGGCGAAGCAGGCTGACCGCTTTACTGGTGGGCTGGAGCAGCTTCCAAAGGGACCCATGTCTGAACAGAACGGGAGCAAGCAGTTTGATCGGTTGGATCTCTTTGCGAAGTTGCAGGCTCCCCCTCCGATCAAGTTCAAGGACATGGAGGCGTTCATGACGACCTCTAAGATCCTAACGGGACCCCCCTTCCTGTTTGATGTCCGCACCGATTACGTCAAGGTAACGAACGACACGATTCTTGTTCCGCTGACACTGCAGATTCGGAACAGCGACATCACGTTCGTGACAAAGGACGGGGTTTCAACGGGAACGGTGAATATTCTTGGGCGCGTGTCGAACCTGAATCACAAGATTATCCAGACGTTCGAAGATCCGGTAAGCATCCAAGTACCAAGCGAACTGCTGGCGCGAAAGAAAAACGATCTTTCGGTGTACTGGCAGTCGATGCCACTGCGACCTGGTCTCTACAAAGTGGACATCGTGATCAAGGACGTGAACAATCCTGATCACATTGGACGCTGGGAGAGGAGCTTGAATGTTCCCCGGTATGACGACGATCACCTTGCCTCTTCTTCTTTGATTCTTGCCGGGCAGATGGAACGAGTGCCTTCGCGGGATATCGGGGCAGGGCGCTTCGTAATTGGCGATACGCATATCGTTCCGCGGGTTCCGACGGGGGTAGCTGTTCCGGTAACTTATCACCGGGGACAGAACCTGAATTTCTGGATGCAGGTGTATAACTTAGGTATCGACGAAAAGAGTAAGCAGAATGGAGCCACGATCGAGTACCAAATTCTCGATATGGCGACGAATAAAGCAATCTTGCAGACGCAAGAGTCGACGACAAAGACGAACCCGAATGCGGACCAGGTTACGATCGAAAAGACCTTGCCGCTCGGAAGCCTGCAGCCTGGGAAATACCAGGTGAGCATTAAGGTGAATGACGGAATAACGAAGCAGCAGATCGCAGAATCTGCGCCGTTCATAGTAGATTAGGCAGGTGCGGGTGTAACAGGGCGGCATGGTTGAGCGGATAGTTACGGCGAGACCGGTCATCACGCATTCTGTATCAAAGCTCCCACTTTTCGGGTGCAAAACATTTGGCAACGGCCATCGACGCGCAGGACGGTTTTACTGTGCAACGACCCCAGGTGAAGATCGCGATAGTCTCGGTGATGCTGCTGGCGGCGGCTGGTCCTTTTGCTGCTGCTCAGAGGGCTGCGGTGTCCGGGGTAGTTCGTGATGCGCAGGGTGTAGCGCAGATGGGGGCCCTTGTTCAAATTATTGCGGAAGATTCCGCAGTGCTGGGCACGGCGTTCACAGACCTTCATGGACGATACCTAATTCCGCACTTGCTTCCGGGAAAATATGACGTGAGGGCGACGGCAGCGCTGTTCGTGCCGGCGATGCGCAATAATTTGCAGTTGCGAGCTGGTGCTCAGGCGGTGGTGAATTTAACGCTGAACACGCTCTTTGAGTCGGCGACGTGGATTCCTGCAGAGCGACGCAAAGCCGATGAACCGAGCGATGACTGGACTTGGACCCTGCGATCGGCTGCGAATAGACCAATTCTGAAACTGACCGAAGACGATGACGTGATCATGGTTTCGTCGAGCGTGACGGAGTCACAAACAAAGCATATTGACCGGGCCCGGGCCGAGATGACGGCAGGTGACGGTGGCTTTGGCAGCAGCGGCGTACATAATGTTTTTGTTCTCGACCGGACGCTCGACGACGGGGCGGGAATGAGGCTGCATGCTGATATCGGGAAACAACCTGGGCCGACTGCTGTTGGCCCTTCGACCGATGTTGCGGCAGGGTATGAGTCTCGTCTGGGATTTGGCGGGGCAGGCCGAGCAGTCGTCAGCTACCAGTCTCATCCAGAGCTAGTGAGTTCCGGCGTGGTTCCAGGATTCGACGCTATGCAGGTGATGACCGCTCAGCGGATGCAGCTTGGAGATCTCGCTGAAGTGGAGGCCGGAGGCACGATTTATGTGGTTCGGTCGATGGGTTATGCGTCTGCTGCGCGACCTTTCCTGAAGATTTCGGCGCACCCCGTGAAGTCGTGGACGGTAGGGTACCGCATGGCGACGTCACAGAATTTGCAGTCGTTTTCTGGACTGGATACGGTTCAACAGGAGCTGCCGATTGCTGCGAATTATCAGGGCAGATTGCAGACGGAGCAGGGTGTTCATCACGAATTTTCCGCTAGCCGCAAGATTGGTCAGGGACAGTTGAAAGTGGCATATTACCGTGACAACCTTACGCGGGTTGCTGTTGCGGGCGGCGGGGCGTTGGGGCCTGCGGATATTCAGGTAACCGGTCCGCCGAGTCCAAATGGAATTGTTGCCGATTCAACAACTGGTAATTTCCGGTTTCTCAATTCGGGATACAAGGCTCAGGGGATCAACGTGATGTTTACGGAGCCGCTGACCTCGAGCTTGTGGATGGCTGTGGAGTATGCGACGGGTGCTGGCCTGGCGGCGAAAGATGGGGCAGTCCTCAGTCTTCCTACGATCGCAAACGACCTGACTTCACAGGCCGCTCAATCGGCCACGATTGCGCTGCACGGGCGAGTGATTCACACTGGAACGAGGATTCGAGCGAGTTATCGGTGGCAGCCTACCCGATTGGTTACTGCGGTCGATCCTTATGCCTCGTTCGGTGATGAAGCTTACTTTGGGTGCTCGATGCGGCAGGCGCTGAAGATGGGTCACTTACTGCCAGCTGGGCTGGATGCCACTGTCGAAGTGACCAATCTGCTGGCGCAGGGGTATCGTCCGTTCCTATCTGAGGATGGAAAGACGCTGTTTCTCGCCCAGTCGCCGCGGACCTTGCAGGCCGGATTGGCCTTCACCTTCTAAATCAACTTTTGATAGTCCCAAATTGTTACGGACAATGCGGTGTTGCGTCTTTTTCGATGAAGCAGGCGCGATCGTAATATTTCACACCCGACTTCTCCTGGTATTCGAGGACCGTGCGGAGACCGGTTTCCGTGGGTGCGGAGATGAGGGTCTTTACGCCGTCAGGTTTTACACTTTCGCCGGCAGTAAGCGCTTCTTGAAGAATGCGACCTTTGAGAGAACCGGCGGAGGGCATTTCGAGGCCAAGAATCTTTGCAAGGGTAGGGACGATATCAATGTTTCCCATTGGAGCTTCGTCGATAAAGCCGGATTTGAAATCCGGGCCGATGGCCGCCATGTTGTTGAAGGTTTGATCGCGACCGAAGCCGCCATGCATACCTTGTCCCTCCTGCAAAGTTGTGTCTGAGATTTGGCCGGCGGTTTGGAGGTCTCCTGGTTTTCCGTAGAAAACTTTGTACGTGACGACGATTGCTGGCCGCGGTACATGGCTGTTTCCGATGAGTCCGATCGCGCCCATGGGAAGTGCCCCGGGGCAGTCTTTTGTAGTGGGACAGAAGGCGTCGTCGACGAAGATTCCGCCTACGTAGTCGAGTCGAGAGAGAATTGCGATAGTTTGGCGGACGATTTCGGGATTTTTGCTCGGTACATAGAGGAGGTCAGAGCCTCCGTTTGCGGCGATGATGAGTCGTGCATCGGCACCGTCGACGCGTGTAACGTTATCTCCAAGCAGAGCGCTTCCACTGGTGGAGTGCTGCGACTTTTCTCCTCCAACAGCAAGCTCAGCATAAGCTGAGGAGCCGGTAGTTGCGCGGATTGCTGGGTCGAAGACCCGAAGGTGTGCGCGTATGGCCAGATCTACGGCGAGAAATCCGGTTGGGAGGGTTCCCTGAGGTTCTGGTTTTTCTTTGCCCATCGGCTCATAGGTCAAAGCTGCTGAGGGTTCCGAGGTTGTAGTGCCGTCACTCGCGATCTCGCGACGGCTGATCGTGGCAAAGCCGTGATCTGAGGTGACAAGCACATCAGTATGGGCTTTTACGGCGGGGTGTGCGTCGAGCCAGTCGAGTAATTGCTTGAGGCAGTGGTCGGCGTCGTGAAGGCCACGTTTTGATGTATCTCCATTGATGCCTGGATCGAGTCGTTGCAGGCTGTCGCCCTGGTTGTGCTGGGTCCCATCGGGATCGCGAGACCAGAAGAGGAGGATAAAGGGTTTCTTGTCCGCGGCGAATGTTGGCAGCAGAACTTTTGTGGTGACGTCGGCGAGCCATTGCTGCTGGACGACATTGGCTGCAATTGTGCCTGGAGTGGTTGCATCGCCCTGGAAGCCGCTATTCCATTGGGACGCGTCGGGATAGCCGTTGCTTCGGAGCGGGGCGTCCTGCGGAAGGCCCTCCTTTTCCATGGCGTCGAGGATTTCAGGCGGAAGAGGAAGACCGTAGGCGGGATCTCCGGTGGAGTCGTCGATGATGATTGCGCCGCTGGAATCTAAGTGCCCAAATTGATCCCAGGTGACGGATTCATTCTGCTGAATTGCTGTGGGGCCAAGCTTGCCTACCGATGCAACGTTGAAGCCTTTTTCGCGGGCGACGGAGAGGAGAGTGCGTTCGCCTAGATAGTTTTGTGCAAACAGACTGTTCATGTTCGCAAGGACCTGATCATTTTCAAGGAACGGAACAGTCGAGCCAGAAGCGGCGGTAAGGTCCGGTTTGGTGAGCCAAGTGCCTGGGTAGATGGTGTTGCTGTAATCGCCGGTGTCGCCGAGACCGTGCCCCGTCGCGATTGCGGATGCATTGGCAGTCGTGAAGGTGGGGAATACCGAGTGGCTGTTCCGAAAGTCTACGCCGCTGGTTCTAAGTTTATGGAATGTCGGCATGTCCGCTTCGTTGACTGAACCACGCCTCAGGCCGTCGGCAACGAAGATGATGACATTGTTTTTCTGCTGAGCGATGGACGGCTGTGGAAGAAGTGTTGCGGACAAGAGAGACGCAAGAAGGCTCACGCCACTACGGAGATAGAGTTGCATGTGCATGATGGTAAAGCATATGGATGTGAGGTGATAACGGTGTGAATTCTCGCTAAGGGGGGAGGAGTGCACTGTCATTGGAGTCTTGATGTTTGTTTGACTCGGGGCATGAACATTCCATTGTCGACACGATGAGGATTTGAGGATACTCTGTCTCTTCTCAATAAAATATGCGATTTTGCATACATTGGAAACGATGGAGATCTCCCATGACAGGCTCTCGTAATTCGGTCAGGCATGCTGTTGGGTTGTACTCATTGCTGTTTTTCCCTGGGATGCTTTGCATCGCTTCCGGAGCGCAATCGGCGCAGAGTGACCAGCCCACATTTCGATTGCCAGATGTAGCCCGGCCTCTACAGTATTCCCTCGATATGACAATCGTTCCGAGTGAGCCTGTTTTTCATGGTGTTTCGACGATCAGTCTTGAGCTCAAGCAGTCGACAAAAACGATTTGGCTGAATCAGAAAGGATTGACGATCAAGCAGGTGCACGTGCGCGACGAAGGTGGTTCTTACCGGGCCGCGCAATTCGAATCCCCGGATGAGTTTCTGGGAGTGAGGTTGCCGAAGGCGATGGGTCCGGGCAAGATCGATGTAGAGATCGCCTACGACGGAACGCTGAACGATAAGAGTGCAGGCGCGTTTCGCAAGAAGGCCGGCGATGACTGGTACGTATATACGTCTTTTACGCCGATCGATTCGAGGAGAGCGTTTCCGTGTTTCGATGAGCCTGGATATAAGGCGCCGTGGTCGGTGACCATGCATGTGAAGAGAGAAGACGTTGCAGTTGCGAATGGTCCAGAGGTTTCGTCGAACGATGAACCGAATGGAATGAAACGAGTGGTGTTCAAGACTACGCAACCGCTTGCTTCGGAGGTGGTCGCGTTTGCGGTGGGACCGTTTGACGTTGTGGATGCGGGTGTCGCGGGGGAGAAGAAGATTCCCGTGCGAATCATCACTCCGAGAGGGAGAGCAGCCGAGGCTGGGCCTGCAAAGGTGGCGACGGCGGAGTTGCTGCCGCGAGAAGAGACCTATACCGGCATCGCTTATCCGTGGGACAAGCTCGATCATATTGCTGTGATCGACCTGCCGTTTGGCGCCACTGAAAATCCGGGACTGATCACGTACCGGGATTCCGGATTGCTGGCTCCTCCGACGAAAGATTCTCCCAGGCGAGTTCGTGCGATGAGGTCGACGATGGCGCATGAGATGGCGCATCAATGGTTTGGGAACCTGGTGACTCAGGCATGGTGGGATGACACCTGGCTGGCCGAGGGTTTTGCAACCTGGATGGCTGCGAAAGTGATGGATGCCGAACTTCCTGAGAGCGAAAGAGGGTTGTCGATGGTTCTGGCTCGTGACCGAATTATGGTGACGGACTCAAAAGGGAAGAGGCCAGTACGGCTGGAAATGCATTCGAGAGCGGAGACGGAAGATGTTTATGACGGGATTGTCTATCAGAAGGGCGCGGCGACTTTGAAGATGGTCGAGGATTGGGTTGGTGCCGATGCCTTTCGAAAGGGGATACGGAGCTATCTGCGCGAACACGCGATGAGTAACGGGACGACGGCGGAGTTTGAGAGAGATTTGGAACAGGCAACGGGCATGCAGGTTGCACCTGTTATCGACGGCATGTTGAACAGGGTTGGATATCCGATGATGCGATTCAAACTCGAGACTGGAAAGCTGGTGGTGGACCAAGAGCCAGTGGATGGCGGCAAAGCGTGGGCGCTCCCGGTTTGCATTCACGTTGAAGAGACATTACCAAGGTGCGAGGTTGTGAGCACCGTTCATGCAGAGATTCCGGTGCAAGGAGCAACAGCAGGAGGGCAGGGCCGTAGAAATTTTCAGACGTGGATCTGGACAAACGCTTATGGCAGCGGGTACTACCGATCTGTGCTTGGCGACGGGATGCTGGATGCCGTAGTAGGCAGAGGATATTTGGAGCTGAGTGAGCCTGAGCGGTTGAGCTTGCTTGTCGATCTCAAGAGCAGATGAAGGACGTTCGAGACTGATGGAATTGATTTAGGTTCCGCGAATCGGCCGCGGGCAACGTTCTGCGAGTAGCGTAGATTGTTGCCTGCTTTTCGCATGCGTGGCGACAGGAAGTCACTAAACTCGGTGGACTATCCAGAGAGGTACGGAGTTCCGTCTACGAAATCTTCGATCAGCTGGGCTGAAACGACCTTTTTGGCCAGTCGACGGGTACATTTTGTATACAAGATGCGTATCTGAGGAAATTTGGACTGACCCAATATTTGTGCAACCAGCTATCTCACTAGAAATAAGCGAGAAAATTGCCTTAAAAGTTTTTCGTTAAAATTTGTTGACATATTAAATATCTGTGAGTATAAGAAGACATTCGCAACATGCCATTTGTAGTTTTTTGCCTCGGCAACCCGGTTTCGTGTTGACGCCACCACCAGCGTCTGCGACTGGCACAGAGAAATTCTATTTTCATTTTCTTGGAGGGCAGTATGACTACCCGCAAGTTACGCATTGGTGTCTTTGTCGCCTGGATATTCATCCTATGTTCCAGTCTCTGTAGTGCGTACGCCCAATCGGGCCAAGCCGATGTGCAGGGTACTGTGTCGGATCCAACCGGTTCCGTCGTTGCAGGGGCCACGGTTACGCTGACGAATACAGAGAGTGGTATCAAACGCATCGTGACTACCGGCAGCGATGGCCTATACAGCTTTCCAACGGTTGCGCCGGGCACTTACTCAATTACGGTTACGGCTCTCAATTTTTCGACAGAGAATATCACCGGACTCGTGATCATGTTGGATAATCACGTCAATCAAAACGTCACAATGCATGTGGGCAGTGCAACCGAGTCTGTCACGGTGACGGGCTCTGTGCCTGCGGTCGATACGACTTCTTATGACGTGGGGGGCATTGTTGAGCAGACGCAGATCGATAACCTGCCGATTCCTAACCGTCAGTATCTAGCTTTGGCACTGTTGACGCCGGGGACGACCCAGGATGGCTCGCGCAGCTTCTATTCGAATGTACAGTCGGGCGGAGGAGTTTACTTCTTTGCGAACGGCTTCTCGTGGGATGGCGTCTCCAACCAGCAGACCGAAGAGGGTGATCCGCGACAGAATATTCCGGAAGATGCGGTCGGTGAGTTCAAGACGTTCACCGCGCAGATGCCCGCCGATCTTGGCTGGGCTATGGGTGGCTATACCGCGCTGGTAACCAAGAGCGGCACAAATAACATTCACGGCGACGCCTTTGAGTACTATCGCGGCACGTTCATGAATGCTGATAACCAGTTTGTACAGGCGACTGAACTAGCGCAAAAGACCGGATCTCCACCGTACAACCGCAATCAATGGGGTGGCTCCATCGGCGGCCCGATCTTCAGGAATAAAACACACTATTTCGGAGCATTTGAGCGAACCCAGGCGACGACTTCGTGGACTTTGTATGAGCCACCCTGTACCCCACCTGCGACGCAGTGTCCAGCTACTTACTATGCGCCGCTTCTGGGCACTTTCCAGAATCCCAGCCACGATCAACTTATCGTCGTGCGTCTTGACCATCAGCTCAAGACAAATCAGCAGCTATTTTTCAGGATGGCGTTTGAGAGTCAGTTAGCCACAGCCCAGGGTTGCGGAGGAACCGTCACGACAGGTTGCTACGATGGCCAGTTTCCACGCCGTGCTTATGTAGGCGGGCATACCTGGGAGCCCAACGCGAAGATGGTAAATGAGGCACGGTTCCAGTACGCCTACATCTCCTACGAACTGGGTCCCTGGAACACTCCACCGCCCAAAAAGCCGCAGGACTTCCTTGATCCCAACTACAGCAAAAACATTACGCTCTCCTACGCGTTCCCGAGCTTCAGCTACGGGCATAACTATGCTGCAGACGGTGTGGAGTCGCGGTGGCAGGTCAACGACGCTCTCACGATCCAAAAAGGAAGGCACTCGATCAAGGTTGGCGCGGATGTAAGCTATGTTCCGTACACGGATGCTGTTGCCAGCAACCTGAACGGAACCTACACTTTTACCATTGACCAGCCGTTCGATAATACGTCGGCAACTATTCCTAATCTGGCTTCCAATCCCAACAATGTAAGGTCGTTCTCTCAAAGTGCGGTTCCACTTCTCTACTTCCTGCCGTCTACCCAACAGGCATACTTCCTCCAGGACACCTGGAAGCTGAAGCCGAACCTTACCATCAGTGCTGGAATTCGCTACGATCTTCAGCGTGGTTCTGCCTTCCTGAATACCTACACACCCGATCCTACGAAGCCCGCGATCCCGTTCCAAGGCAATCCTCATGACCGAGGTGACTGGAACAACTGGGGTCCGCGGCTTGGATTCTCGTGGGATCCGTTCAATAAAGGAAGAGACGTTATTCGGGGCGGCTATGGAGTGTTTTATAACTTCATAGAAACTGAGCTGACGGAAGGCGAGAAGCTCAACTTCGTGGCTTGCAACTTTACGCTCACGAGTACGCCAACAAGTCTGGTGCCCTATCCGAATCCATATAACGGTCAGACTGTAACTAAGTTTTGCTCGTCGACAGCGAACACGAACGTCACCACTCTGGCACCGGGCTTCAGCAACCCGTACATGAATCAGTTCACTCTGGGCTATAGCCGACAGCTCAACGCGGATCTCTCTGTATCGGTTGACGGTATTTACGATCGTGGATTGCGGGATTACAAAATCTATGACCGTAACCTGGCGCCGCTCGGCCCCGCTCCGTCATTCTCAACTCTGGCGAGGCCTAATACTCAGATGGCGCAGGTTCAGCAACATGCATCAACCGCGGCGAGCGAATACAAAGGTCTATTCATCAAATTCACCAAGCGCTACAGCCATCGGTATATGTATACGGCTGCCTATACTCTCTCGTCGGCTCAAGACAACAACCCGCATGCTGCACCTACCGACTACAACAATCTGAACTATGACTGGGGTCCGGCAGGCATCGACCGCCGCAACGCGCTCGTGGTCAGCGGTTCAGTGATGCTGCCATGGAAGATTATGGTGGGCGGGATCTTCAGCTATCGTTCCCGTGAGCCCTTCAGCATCACTACCACGCAACTTACGTCGTATACGGTCAGCGGAGTCAATGACGGCTTCGGGCTGCTACCTTTCAACCCGAATACGAACGGTACGGCCCAGTATATTCCTGGCACAACCCGAGGACAGGGGAATCGCACTATCAATTGGGCTCAGGTCAATACGTATCGTCAACAGCTGAATGATCACATTTCTCCGGCTGGTTTTGCGGGATCGTCGAGTTTTTACAAGAGCTGCCATCCCGCGAGCGGCACAGCTTCCTGTTTGACCACAAATCTTGGGCCGGATTCGGTGACGACAAACCGGTATAAGGACTTCGACCTCCGTATTTCCAAGACTGTCTTCGCGCATGAATCAATGAAGCTGGACATCATTGGACAGGCTTTCAACCTGTTTGGAACTGAAAATTACACAAGCATTACTACTTCGCCTATCTCCTATACTTTCGGAGCTCCTACCGCTGCGGGTACGGTTCAGATCGGTGAATTGGCAGCCAAATTTACCTTCTAAGGATTTCTCTACAGGGACCGGGGCTTCGGCCCAGGTCCCGCTTTTCAACGTCAAGGAAAAGGAACCCGTGCATGAGAGTTGTATGTGGCGTTTTGATCCTGTGTCTTGCCTGGAGTAAAAATCTCGTAGCCCAGAATAGCGATCCGTCCAAGGTAGCTGAATATCTAAAGACTCTTCCTGCGGCCACAACGCCGGTCTTCACGGAAGAGAAGAGAGAGACTCTCGCTGCCTTTGCCATCAGTTGCGCGGACCATCCGCAGGAGTCTCCTGGCACGCGAAACAACTATCTGTGGGGTTACGAGAAGATGCCACAGATCCTTGAAAACTACGACAGGAACCGCTCGTTCTTCGGTTGTGCCAATTGGCATGACGCTGTGGGTTCTACCTGGGCGCTGATGACGTTGCTGCGGCAGGATCCGAAGATTACGCTGGCCTCCGATATCAAGGACATCGCAACCACACACTTCCGCAAGACCAATGTGGATGGGGAGGTGGCTTTCTTCTCGGCGCCAAGACCTCCGAACCCGGCCGGCGGCGGCAATTTCAACTTTGAGGAGCCTTATGGGTATTCGTGGCTTCTGAAGCTTTATGGTGAGGCCAAAGGAGGAAACTTTGCTGACGGCAGGAAGATGGCCGTCGCCATTGCTCCGCTGGCGAGATACATGTCCGAACGCTATGTCTACTATCTCTACAATCTGAAGTTTCCATTTCGATCGGGAACGGATACGAATACTGCGTGGGCGATGAGCCTGGCTCTTGACGGCGTCAACCTTTCTGAAGACACGACCTTGCAGACTGCGATCCATGCAAATGCACTTCGTCTCTTCGGCAAAGACAAGAACTGTCCCACTGGCCTGGAGCCGCAGAATGCTGATAACGTCTCGTCGTGCCTGACGGAAGCTGCGTTGATGGGCCGGGTGATGGAGCAGCAGGATTATCTGAAGTGGCTGGATGCATTTTTGCCGCCTGTCTATTCAGAGGCGTTTCAGGGGTACGCGAAGGATATTGATACGAGCCACACAAATACGAGTGGTCCGGATGCCCAAGTTCAACTGAACGCCAAGTCTCGTCTGATTGGTCTGAGCTTTCAGCGTGCGTATGCACTTCTTGTTATTTCCTATGCGTTGCCAAAAGACGATCCGCGCGTCCCGGTGTTCAAGGCGCTGGCTGCAATGAATGCGAAACACGGATACGACCAGATCGGCAATGCGGGTTATGAGGGCCAGCATTGGCTGGCAACGTACGCGATGGTCTATGAAAACGCGGCAAAGGGACCTGCGCCGCTCGCTCCCGAGAAACCTAAGGGCAGGCCGGATCGGACCGAGTCTACAGATACTGCGCCAGATTCGAATTAGGCGTTGTTCAGAAGTTCATGGATGAGCAACATACAAGGATGAAACGATGCGTTTTCTATCAACTTTATTGACGTTCTGCCTGATCGGCGTACCGGCCTTCGCTCAGAGCGACCCTGCGAAGCTAGCTGAATATCTCAAAAGTCTTCCTGATGTTAAGCCGCCAGTCTATGACGAGACGCAGAGGCTGGCTCTGGCTGCCAATCCTCTTGGATGCGAGGATCATCCGCACGCTGCGGGAGGTGGAGTAGCCACTCGCCAGAACTATCTCTGGCAACGCGATGGCCGGCCACAAATTCTCGAGGAGTATGACAAACATCGGGCTTTCTTCGGCTGCCTCGACTGGCACTCCGGAGTCAATTCAACATGGATGATGGTTTCCCTAATCAAAGCTGATCCGACGATCGCTGTCGGGCCAGCAATCCGGCTTGAACTGCAGCAGCATATTCAGAAGCCGAACGTCGACGGCGAACTGGCCTATTTCACGGGGCTCAAGGGCCCCCAGGCGGATTTTGAGAAACCTTATGGCTATGCGTGGCTGCTCAAGCTCTATGGCGAGGCCAAGACCTGGAATGATCCCGAGGGAAAGAGGGTTGCCACGACGCTAGAGCCGCTGGCCAAGTGGATGGCGGATCAGTATGTAGCGTATCTCCATAGTCTGAACTATCCAATCAGGGTTGGACTGCATCCGAACACCGCGCTGGACATGAGTTTTACTCTGGACTACGCAATTCAGACACACGATACGGTAGTGCAGACTGCGATTCACGACACGGCTATGCGTCTGTTTGGGAATGACAAACACTGCGCCACGAACTCCGAGCCGGTGTTTGGAGATTTTGCTTCTCCGTGCCTTATGGAAGCTGCACTGATGGGCCGAGTGATGGACCCGAGCAGTTATAGCAAATGGTTAGATACCTTCCTGCCGCCTCCTTATGCGGAGGAGTTCTTACTCTATGGAAAGGATATCGACGCCGTTCATGGCAATAACAGGGATACCACTGGGACCGATGAAGAAGGTTTGCCGAACGCGCATCTCGTTGGTCTGAATTTTCAACGTGCGGCAGACTTTATGACGATTGCACGGAGTCTTCCAAAAGATGACCCACGCGTTCCCGTATATCTGCGGCTGGCAACGGTCAATGGAAAGCAAGGTTACGACAAAATCGGCGCCGCTGGTTATCTGGGAACCCACTGGCTCGCGACTTATGCGCTACTTTACGAAAATCTTGTCAATTTTCCCCTCACGTCATTAAGCAACACACAAACTGTAGCGGGTACGCATTGAGCGGAAATCAGGCAACAACGAAAGAGTAATAAGAAAACAATCGCGATCGTAATACGCTTGACACCGCTTTTTGGGGAAGATATACATTGTTGGGTTTCTTGGTTGTATATCTGTCGTATACAAGAGAATGTAAATGACTGAATCAAAAAGAATTTACAGAGAATTAAAGCAGGACATCGTGACTTGCACTTTAGCGCCTGGCTTATCGATTTCGGAGCAGGAGATGTGCGATCGTTATCGCGCGAGCCGCACTCCGGTTCGAGAAGCCTGTCGGAAATTATCTGAAGAGTCGCTTATGCAGATGATCCCTTTTCGTGGCTACAGCATTCCACAGTTGACTCTTGAAGAGTATCGCAATCTGCGCGAATTGCAGGCGGCGGTTGACCCCGCAGTGGCAGCCCTGGCTGCGGAGCGGGCGACTCCAGCGCAGATTAAGGAGATGGAAGGCTGGGCGAGCTACGAATACAACGTGGGACAACGCAACAGTTACTACACGTTTCTGGAGTGGAATCGAAACCTTCATATCTGCATCGCTGCTGCCACTCGGAACCAGGCGTATCTGGACATCGTCATCAATGTGCAGACGCGACTGATGCGCTATTACTACCAAGTGATTGTGATGGACAGTTACGGGCCGGAATTAGTTGCAGAGCATCATGATCTCGTTCGCGCGATCAAGTCTGGCAATACCGTGCTGGCACGGCAAAGAGCAGAGGAGCATTTGACACACACGGCAAGACGCAGTGTGAACATCGATCTGCGCTCGGTGAACTATGGAATCGACGGGCTACCGAACCCTCTCGCCGATGAATGGCCCCAGCAGAACGTGCCAACAGCGAAAGCAAAGATCAATAAGCGGCCGCCTATGCGAAGACGAAAGATTCTTAGCAGATAGATAGATTGAAAAAGCAGCAAATTAAGGTTCACAGCAGAGATTTTTGATTAGGCAAAATATGATGCGTGTAGCAATCGATACTGGCGGTACTTTCACGGACTGTGTCTATTTTCATGATGGAAAGTTCGCTGTTTTAAAGGTATTTTCTACTCCCCAGGATCCAGGCGCTGCTGTACTTAGTGGACTTCGACAGATTGCGGCCGGACCTCAGGTGGTGGTTCGTCATGGGACGACAGTTGGAACCAACACTATGCTCGAGCGTAAAGGTGCGCGTGTTGCCTTTGTGACGACGAAAGGTTTTGAAGATACGCTTGCGATCGGGCGGCAGGCGAGGCCGAAGCTCTACGATTGGTTTCAACCGGCTCCAGAGAGCCTTGTGTGCTCCGGACTACGATTTGGAATCACGGAGCGAACCAGCTCAGAGTGCGAAGTTATCCGGGAGATCGATTCGAACGAACTCGATGAACTCGTAGCCAGGATCAAGAGTGCAAATGTGGATGCGGTTGCGCTTTCGCTTCTATTTTCTTTTGCAAACCCAAGGAACGAGATTGAAGTGGCTGCAGCATTGCAACGCCTGGGCCTGCCACTGTCGATCTCGCATCGCATCTTGCCAGAGTTTCGCGAATATGAACGTGCTTCCACCGTTGTGGCGAATGCATATCTGGCACCGAAGATGGGCGCCTATCTAACGAATCTTGCGTCCAGTGTTGAAAGTGGATACGACGAGGCAAGACTGGAAGTGATGCAATCGTCGGGGGGCATTATTTCTGCGAAGGTCGCCGCCGCAGAGCCGGTGCGGACGGTGCTGTCCGGACCTGCAGGTGGAGTGATCGGTGCCTACAAGATGGCTTCGCTCGCGGGGTTTGATCGAATCATTGGCTTCGATATGGGTGGGACTTCAACCGACGTTTGCCTGGTTGACGCTAGCGCGGGTGGTTTGCACATCAGTAATGAGTCGATCGTTTCGGGAATCCCAATTGGGGTACCGATGCTCGATATCCATACGGCCGGTGCTGGCGGGGGATCGATTGCCCGGTTTGATACAGGAGGAATGCTTCGTGTCGGGCCGGAGTCAGCGGGTGCTGTTCCAGGGCCAATATGCTTTGGAGTTGGCGAGCAGCCCACTGTGACCGATGCGAACCTTGCGCTCGGGCGACTGGATACCGATCGATTTCTCGGCGGGTCGGTGAAGTTAGACCGTAGTCGCATGATGGATTGGATGGAAAAGGCGAAGGGATCGATTGCAACGGTCGAAGACTTTGCTGCGGGAATTCTGCAGGTCATTGAAACTTCGATGGCCAAAGCTATTCGTGTGATCTCTGTGGAACGCGGTTATGATCCGCGCGATTTTACTTTGGTCGCTTTTGGGGGTGGAGGGCCAGTTCATGCGTGTTCCTTGGCCCATACGCTTCGAGTTCCTCGCGTTCTGGTACCGGCTTTGCCTGGCGCGTTGTCGGCAGTTGGGATTCTGCTGGCCGATACGATGCGCGAATATTCTCGGACTGTGATGCTTCCGGTCGATGGTTCGTTCGAAGAATTCTTTGTTGGGTTGGAGAAGCTGGGCGAAGAAGAGTTTCGGGCCGAAAATCTGACGGGAGAATCCTTTCGATCGGTCGATATGCGTTATCAGGGCCAGGGGTATGAATTGAATGTTCCATTCGGGCCGGAGATGGCTGCTCAGTTCCATGATCTGCATCAGCGTCGCTATGGATTTGCAAATGAGGCGAGAACCCTTGAAGTTGTGAATGTTCGGGTTCGCATGGTGAGTGCAGCTGAGTCGTTCGAGGCCAAGGCGCAGGCGTTGGAGGACGGTGATGGGTCTCAGGCGCTGATCGGCACACGTCCTGTTTACTTTGACAATAGTTTTCATGAGACCCGGGTTTACGACCGGGAGCTGCTGCGTCCGGGAGATACGTTTGCTGGTCCCGCGATCGTCTCCGAGTATAGTTCCGCGACAGTTCTACCACTCGGGGATGTTCTGCGAGTGGATGGTCTGAGCAATCTGGTGATTGAGGTGCATGCATGAACGGCGCAAACGAACCCCAAAGCCCAATCGAACTTGCGATCTTTCAGAGCAGCATTCACTCGATTGCGGAGGAGATGGGAGCGGCTTTGCGACGCACTTCCATTTCGCCAAACATCAAAGAGCGGCGAGATTATTCCTGTGCTTTGTTTGATGGCCAGGAGCGAGTGATTGCGATGGGCGATCATATGCCAGTTCATCTCGGCGCGATGCCAATGTCGGTAAAGGCAGTGGTGGATAGTATGAAGCTCGAGGAGGGCGACGTTGCGATTCTGAACGATCCCTACGCGGGCGGTACCCACCTGCCTGACATCACAATGGTGATGCCGGTATTTATCGGCGACACCAGCAAGCCTGCATTTTATACGGCATCCCGCGCGCATCATGCTGACGTCGGTGGAATGTATGCAGGATCGATGGGCCCGGCGCAGGAGATTTATCAAGAGGGAATTCGAATTCCCCCAATTCATTTGATCCGAAGGGGCGTGACGAGTCAGGACGTTTTGTCTCTGCTCCTGGCGAACGTGCGAACTCCGGAGGAACGCGAGGGTGATTTGGCTGCGCAGATTGGCGCTTGCCGCGTAGGAGAGAAACGCATCAAGGAAGTCGTTGCTAAGTATGGTTTGACTAAGGTAAATAACCTGGTAGATGAGCTGCTAGCGTACTCTGAGCGACTCATGCGCGCCGAGTTGAAGAAGATGCCAGCGGGAACTTTCTCCGCAGAGGATTTTCTTGATGGAGACGGCGTCACAGACGACCCCATTCGGATAGCGGTGTCGATTACGTTCGACCCTGGTGATGGCTCCGCAGAGATTGATTTCACTGGATCTTCGCCGCAGGTGAAGGGAAGTGTGAATGCGGTTTATCCCATTACCTACTCCGCGTGTTTTTATATGCTGCGTTGTCTCTTGAGCGACGATGCTCCTGCGACTGCGGGGCTAATGAACTCCGTTACGGTTTCGGCTCCACTGGGAACGATTGTGAATGCGAAGTTGCCAGCGCCGGTCGCTGGAGGCAACGTCGAGGCGAGCCAGCGTATTACGGATACGCTGTTGCGTGCTTTGGCTAAAGCGGCTCCCGAGCGTGTTCCCGCAGCGAGTTACGGAACGATGAGCAATCTGACCATTGGCGGAATCGACCATCGCACCAATGCACCGTTCACCTACTACGAGACGACCGCAGGGGGCATGGGTGCACGTCCAGGCATGGATGGGATTGATGGCATTCACTGCCACATGACCAATTCGCTGAATACTCCGATTGAGGCGCTCGAATATGCCTATCCGTTTCGTGTACGGTCCTACGGATATCGCAGAGGTTCAGGCGGAGCCGGAAAGTATCGGGGGGGAGATGGCCTGGTACGCGAAATCGAACTTCTCACGCCAGCGCAGGTGACCTTTCTTTGTGATCGAAGAAAGTTTTCTCCATACGGTTTGGCCGGTGGAGAGAATGGCACACCGGGCAAAGGATTCTGGATTACAACCGGCGGAAATAAAACGGAGTTGCCCGGCAAATGCACGCTGCATGTCGGAAAGAACGATCTGATCCGAGTGGAGACCCCGGGTGCCGGTGGCTGGGGAACGGTGGCCGACAAGGGATAGTGTTTTTAGAATTTCCGTTTCTGCAACGAATAAGGAGGCGTCGATGTCCTGGCGTAAACCGGTTTCATTTGCAACTGCTTTATCGTGCTATTTGCTCGGCGGCGTAGTTGGTTCGTACGGTCAACAGGCGAAGACAGAAACGCCAATCGAGAACGTTTTTCAACTGAACCTGATTGTGCAGGATACCAACGGCGATCAGATTGCCGATTCTGTCTGCGGTCACATTTTCGTGCCGAAGGCTCCGAGTGCGGCAGAGAATGCTGCGGCTGCGAATCTCGCGGCTCGTCTTGGGTATGAGACTAGCGCGCTGACTTTACCGGTCGTTGTCGCGTCGGGAGAGGCAGCGAAGGCTTGCAGTACTGAGAAGGCGAGTCTATGGGTTGGAAGAGAATCGTTGGGTCCGGGGGCCGCAGCAACTGCTGATAGAGAGATTGCTGAGTTTGGGATTGGCGAAGGCGGAGTTTTCAATGTAACCGGTGGCTTGTTGATCGCTGGAGTGGATGCCTCGGGACTATTAGCGGCGGCGGATGCCTATTCAGCGAGAGCGCCTTATCAATGGAGCGCTCAGGCTGACAAACTGCAAAGCATCGCGCGCATTATTAATAGTCGGCTTGACAGTCAGAAGGTGTCGGCTTCGATTGAACTGGTCGCAATTACCTATCAGAGTGGTCAACCCGGAATTCGCAGAGCGGTACTGCAGGTAACGGGAACCGCCGATGCCGTTGCAATAAAAAAGGCATTGGAGCCGGGTGAGAGTGAGTCGCCGCTAAGAATGATCACTGCACGCGAGATCGAGTTGCGGATGAGCGATGGATCGCCGGTTGTTCTCGGTGGTGGCGGACTGAGAGGCGGTGCCGGGGCTCCAGCAGCGGGACCATCGGGCGGAGGAGGCTCCGGCGAAGGAGGCGAAGGGACAGGTGCTCCACGGCTGCTTGATCTGCATGAACTCTATGGGATCCATGGACTTTTGACTGGCAATCAACGAAATCTTGTTCCGCAGAGTGTTGCCTCAAAGCTCTATGTGCCAGCTGGAGAATCCGGGATTGCAATGGCCAACCTGGCGGCGAGGCTTGGGTTGGAGACGACGGGCATCACACTGCCCATTGCGCTTCCCGATACGGGCACTTCAACGGTTCAAGTTCGAAGTGTTGCTGTGATCAGCGGCGAGTCGCCCCTGACACAACACGCTAAAGATTTGATCGGCGCTCCCGGTGGTACTTCACTGGACAAGATTCTGGCGGGGCAGTACTCAAAAGATGGTACGGCTGGACTTTCCGCGTTGAAGCCGGGGGAAGGCGAGTTGCAGGTTGTAGATCGTGCGTTCGGTGCAAATCCAGCTCTGCTTGTACGGGGCGACGCAGCAGGTAGCGCAGCTGCACTCGATTACGCGTCACAGCGGTTGCCCTATCTGTGGGAGACGTCCAAAAAGTTTCTTAGTCTCGAGGAGATGCGGCTTGACTTGGCAAAGTTTTTCTCTTTGCGATCGAGTGCCGGCCAGGCGACTGCAGCTTTGTTCTTGCTGGACGATTGGATGAATGAAGCAACATCGGGTGGAAAGAAAGTTGCGTCAGCGACGGCTGAGATTGATGTGGACGAATCGGACCCGAAACTTGCGAAGTTCGTGCGTGACGAGATCGCAGCGAAACTAAAGACCCAGCACGTTGAAGTGAAGACAGGTAATCTACATGCGGGCACGAAGTGCTGCAACAGTGATCCTGACCTGCACAATATCTCTCAGATCATTCCGTTCAAACAGGCCGAGCCGACTTTCCGTGATGATTTCACTATTCCATGGGAAGGCAAGCGGATGATGGAAGTGGTTCGCAAAGCGGCCGGAAATCTTCCGAAGGGGCAGCCGGTAAAACTGGAGGTTCGTGTCAGCGAAGGTCCTGAGGAGCGCGTCAAGCTCAAGCAGCAATTATTTGATCTACTCAAGCAGGCGGGTGCTGATCCAGCGCAGATTGAAGTGATTGTGTTGTGCACTTACAAATCCGGATATAGCTGGCTGGTGGATGAGATTCAACCAATACTGAAGGATAAGAGTGTCGCAAAGATCAAAATTGAGTTTGCACTTTACCCCGATCCGACGAAGCAAACGACGATGCGATCTCTTTATCGGTGGAACCAGGAGCTTTTTCCTGTGGATGAGATGCTTGCCAAGAACCTGCAGATTCCGCTCAAGAATATTGAGATTGCGAAGATGGAGGACGACAAAGGCCCTACCTATCGAGTCCATGCTTATGGGGCAGATGGCAAAGAGATTCTCTCTCGTGAGTTCATAGTGAAGACAGTCTCGCGGCCTTATAACGATCAATTCCCTGAATACGAGACGGTGACAGTGGAGACGGGCTGGGTAACGCTTACGGCTGGCGGCAAGAGTCTCGTCGATGAACGGATTGCATCGGACATCGAATTGTTCTGGGATCACTATCAATCGCAAACCTTGCCGAAGGTCTTTAAGATCGTGATGGCGCAGTATGACGGGAAACCGCTCGTTGAGTTTCAACCACTCTTCGACACGTTGAAGGTCTCGTACAAGCTGAGCGAACCTGACTACCAGATTGGCATTGAGCAGGAGCGCATCTCGTCGCTTGAAGGCTTGCAGGAAGATACATTCTTCAACACCGAGAACTTCTTCTATATGCTGGGTGATTTGTTGGCTGGCGGCCGCATGGATTACCAGGGCCGCATCATTCCTGTGTCTTATCCAAGCCGCGATGGGGAAGACGGCGAGGTACACATCGAGTTTTATGCCAAGGATGCGGGACCACCGAAGGTGCGACTGGCGTGGAAGAACGAAGGAGATTCGGTGGAGCATGAGAAGGAACGCGAACTGGCTGCGATTCCATCGGCTGGACATATGCGGCTGGTTGCCGCGCGTGTGCAGGCAGGGAAGGATGGCGTAAGTTCTCTAACCTGGCGCATGCCGGTTGATTTCAAGAAGTTCAACTATGACCAGTGGATTGTGTTGGCTGAGAAGAGCAGAGTCGACCGTACCATAAGCTCAGCCGACCAGGCTATCGCTCAGATTGAATGGTTACAGAAGATGCACGCTGGTGGACTTTATCTCGACTCTCTGACTTATCCGAAGTTGATGCGCCTGGGATTCGAGTTTGAAATACCAGTGCCTATGAATGCTGCCGAGCATGCCAAGAAAGAGATTGTGTCTTCGCAGCTCGCGGTATCGACGCCCGCAACAAAGAGGCCCATGATTGCCGATTTCACTCCTACTCCCCTGGACACCAGCGGACACTTTGTCCAGTGGGACAAGCCAATCTCTCCTGAAGAGGAGGAGCACCTGCTCAGCAGGTTGTCTACCTATCCCGGTGTCGATGTTTATTGGATGGGACGGACTTATCTGGGCAGGAATATCTGGGCCGCGGATATGACGTTGCCGACTCCTTCGACTTTGACATCGATGGCGAAAGCTACCACGTTGAAAGCGTCGATCATTTATTCGGGGCGACAACACGCGAACGAGGTTTCGAGTACGAGCCACTTGATGAAGCTGGGTGAAGAGCTGGTGCTTGATCCTAATCGGCGGAAGAGTCTCAATAACGTCAACGTAGTGCTGCATCCGATTACAAATGTAGATGGAGCCGAGTTGTCGATTGATCTAGCGAAGATCTCTCCGCATAATATGCTTCACCCTGGATATCATGCTTCTTTGACGGCCGACGTGACCAGTGCACAGAATGAAGAGTTTCCTGTTTACCCGGAATCGGCTACGCGGAGGCTGCTCTGGAATGCATGGCTTCCAGATGCTTTTCTTAATCCGCACGGTTATCCGACACATGAATGGGTCCAGCCCTTCTCTGAGTACAGCTCGTGGATTACAACGCGTATGGGAGCTGAGACTGGACGTACGAACTGGGTGCCTCGAGGCTGGTTCACCAGTCTCGGCTATTTAGGAGACGATGAGCATCCTGATAGTCGGACGGTCACGTACGCCCTGCGTGAGAAGATCGTCGGTGAGATGGCCAAAGCTCCGGGTGTTCTTGAGATGAATGCTCATGAAAATGATCGATATGAACGTTACCAGCGTTGGGATGCGGAGAGTTATCAGCAGCCAATCTATAAAGGTGTTCGAATCAATATGGCCCTGAAGGGGCAGGATGCGGGCGGGCGAGGGAATTCCGGAGCCAATGTAGGTATTGGCGGACTAATGGTGCGGTATCCAGAGATTACCTACGATGATGGATATACGGAAGCTCCCGACGAGACGGCCTACGGAGATTTTCTGCACCTGGTGGCTTCGGCCGGTCTGGCTTACGATCACGCTCACCTGGACTATTTGACCGAAGGCAAACTGAATGTGAAACGAACCCAGAGAGACGCTGCTGATGGCGTGACGTGGCAGGTTGAACGCAAACGCCCCATCATGCCGCTAACGCCTCCTCCTGTCTCGCAGGCAGAGGGAGTGGCGCCATAAAGTTCGTCGATGACGTGCAGCCAGCAGGATTCGAGGAAAGGTCTGGGCCCAAATGAGTGAATTGCATCTTCAGACCGATGCGGAGGTCACCAGCAAGGTGTGGTTCACTCAGCTGACGGGTAAAGAGCGTTCCACGCTGGTGGCAACTTTTGCCGGTTGGATGCTGGACGGCATGGACGCTATGGTCTACAGCTTTGTGCTGCCGTCCATCATTGCTCTCTGGCAGATAACCAAGGGTCAGGCAGGACTTCTGGGAACTTCAGCGCTACTGCTTTCCTCCCTGGGTGGATGGCTTGCAGGGCTTGCTGCCGATCGCTACGGTCGTGTAAGGGTGCTCCAGTTCACAATTCTCTGGTTTGCATTTTTTACGTTCCTCAGCGGATTTGCCAGCGGCTTTACCCAGCTTCTCATCTTTCGCAGTCTTCAGGGCCTGGGATTCGGAGGAGAATGGGCAGTTGGTTCAGTTCTTATTAGCGAGACGATTCGCAGCGAGTATCGAGGCCGGGCCGTAGGAACCGTGCAAGGCGGCTGGTCGATCGGGTGGGCGATCTCGGCTCTGCTTTATACGCTGTTTTTTGCGATCTTTCCGGTGTCGATTGCGTGGCGTGCCATGTTCTGGGTGGGCTTGTTGCCGGCATTGCTGGCATTGTGGATTCAGGGCCACGTCTCGGAGCCTGATATCTTTGCGCGTAACCAGGACAAGAAGAAAACCGAGCCCGCCTCGAGCTTTCTTCAGATATTTTCTCCGTCACTTATAAGAGTCACGTTTCTAGCGTCACTCGTAGCCCTTGGGGCGCAAGGTGGCTATTATGCGTTCACTACCTGGCTGCCGCTCTATATGGGAGCGCGTGGTTTATCGGCAATGCATACGGGCGGATACCTGCTGGTTGTGATTGCCGGATCGTTCGCAGGGTATATGACTGCGGCTCATCTTACCGATCGGATAGGCCGTAAAAGAACGCTTGTTATCTTTGCCGTGTTCTCCTTCACTACGGTGTTGCTCTATATGGGGGTCGCCATTAGCGATCGGACCATGTTGTTTCTTGGATTTCCTCTTGGGTTCTTTCCATCCGGGGCGTTTAGCCCGATGGGGTCCTTTTTTTCCGAGCTGTTTCCGACGTCCGTGCGCGGATCAGGGCAGGGATTCGTCTATAACTTCGGGCGAGGCGTTGGAGCAGTCTTTCCCACTCTGGTTGGCTATGTCAGTGCTCACATGCGATTGGGGTCGGCGATCGCGATCTTTTCGGTCGCCGCGTATATGCTGATGGCGCTGAGCGTGTTGTTATTGCCTGAAACCCGGGGAAAGAACCTGCTCGAATGAGTCTTTTGAGGCAAGTGCCGAGCTTTTTTGGCGCTCTTGATAAGTTTTAAGTAAACGTTATCTTGACGATGGATGCTCGATGAGATTAGAAATGGAAGTCACAGCTTTTCAGGAGTCTTTCACATGAAACAACGGTCGTCTCGTCTTTCTCTGAATCGTAGGAGTTTTCTTGCTGGTGTTGGCGGAACTGGTGTTCTGGTCGGCTTAAACCATTCGAAGGCGTTCGCTCTGACGGGTGATGATACCGAGTTGAACCTGGCCAAAGTGGCCACACCTTCTAGCCTCGTTATGCTGAGTGAGAACAAGATCGGCTCGTTGAATGACGGCTTTACTCCTGCAAGTTCACGCGACCGCAAAAACGGTTCCTACGTAATTCGCCGGGGGTTTGAGGGTGACAGCCGCGCCCAGTGGGTGCAGTATGACTGGACCAAACCCGTCTCCATTAATAAGATCGACGTTTACTGGGCGATCGATCCTCCGCGCCCGAATGGACCTCCGGGCAGCGGCTTTGGTCGGACAGCCGCGCCTGCTTCGTACCGAATTCTCTACTGGAACGGGAGAGACTTCGTTCCGGTATCAAATGCTCAGGGCCTGGGCATTGCGGGTGACACTTTTAATACCACTAAGTTTGATGAGGTGAAGACAGACAAGCTGCGCCTCGAGGTCGTTCCCGATGAGATGCATGCGGCGGGGATTATCGAGTGGAAGGTCTCGGGTTCGGGTCCGGCGCCGTCACTTCCTCCGGTTGTCGATGCTGGTATCGACCGTTCGGTTGTGATCGGCGGCAAAACTTATCTTGCCGGCAAAGCGATCTGGCTTCAGGACTTGCCGGGCAATACTGCGCGCTGGACCAAGGAGTCCGGCCCAGGAACCGTCAGTTTTGTGAATGCTTCAGCGCCTGTCACGACGGCAACGTTCTCAGCGCCGGGAGACTACGTCTTGAAATTGACGGGCACAGGTAGCGGCGAACAGATGAGCTCGACAATTAACGTTCACGCAGAGGCAGCGCCTCCGAAGGATCGCCTGGATGTCGTCTACACCACGAAGTATGCGATTGACAGCCCACTGTGGAATACACGAGCCAAGACTCTCATCGTTGACTGGATTCCGCATTGCATCAATTATTGCGAACGTACTGATATCGCTGCCAACCGTGGCGACGGCGGTATCGACAATTTTATTGAGGCGGGCAAGGCGAACCGCGGCGAACCGCACGGACGCCATAAGGGTTATGTTTTTTCGAATGCGTGGATTCATCAGACGGTAGAGTCCATGTGCATCGCTCTTATGGTCGATCCCCAAGGCGATCAAGACATTATTGATGCGCAAAAACAGATGCGCGCCACGCTGGAGAGATGGATTCCCATCATTCTGGCGGCACAGATGCCGGACGGATACCTGCAGACAGCTTATATTTTGGCGGATCGCAGCCAGTGGCCAGAGCGCTGGTCACCAGACCATCGTGGTAATCACGAGGGCTATGTCTCCGGATACTTCATTGAGTCGGCCATCAACCATTACACGTTGACCGATGGCAAGGATCTTCGCCTGTATAACGCAGCGAAGAAACTGGCTGATTGCTGGGTCGCTAACCTGGGCCCGGGCAAGAAGGACTGGTTCGATGGGCATCAGGAGATGGAACAGGCCTTGGTGCGGTTCGGCCGGTTTGTTAACGATCAGGAAGGGAATCATCGCGGCGACGCGTACATTGCCATGGCGAAGTTCCTGCTGGACTCGCGTCGTGGTGGATCGGAGTACGATCAAAGCCATTTACCACCCGGTCAGCAATACGAGGCGGTAGGCCATGCAGTGCGCGCGACCTACTTCTATTCGGGCATGGCGGATATTGCCGCTGAAACGCAAGACACCGACTACCAGAGTGCCGTGATTTCGCTGTGGGACAACATGGTGAACAAGAAGTACTACCTGACCGGTGGTATCGGCAGCGGCGAAACCTCGGAAGGATTCGGGCCGAACTATTCGCTCCGAAACAATTCTTACTGTGAATCATGTTCGAGTTGCGGTCTTGTCTTCTTCCAATACAAACTCAACATCGCCTACCACAATGCGAAGTACGCGGATCTCTACGAGCAGACGATGTATAACGCTCTGCTAGGAGGTGTTGCCCTCGACGGAAAGAGCTTCTGCTATACCAATCCGCTGGTCAACACTCAGCGTACGGTTTGGCACGTGTGCCCATGCTGCGTAGGCAACATTCCGCGAACACTGCTGATGATGCCTACGTGGGCCTACGTGAAGGACAAGACCGGCCTTTATGTAAATCTGTTTGTAGGAAGTCGTATTCACGTTGGGAAGGTCGCAGGCACCAACGTCGAGATGGTTCAGAAGACCGACTATCCGTGGAAGGGTGCGATTGCAATCACGGTTAATCCCGAAGAGGCGAAGACCTTCTCGGTCTATGTGCGCATTCCGAATAGAAACACCAGCAAGCTGTATACGGAGTCGCCTGCGCTTAGCGGAGTAAGACGTTTTGCCGTCAATGGCAAAGAGGTTACGCCGCACATTGAGAAGGGATACGCTGTCGTTACGCGTCAGTGGAAGGCGGGAGATCGCATCGAGCTGGAACTTCCGATGGAACCCCAGCGGATCGTTGCAGACAACCGTGTCAAGGCTGATCTCGGTACCGTCGCACTGAAGTATGGTCCGCTCATCTATAACGTAGAAAGCGCAGACCAACAGAACATTGAGCAACAGATAAGCGACGCTCCGCTGAAGGCAGAATGGAGGCCGGATCTGCTCGGCGGTGTGATGGTCATCAGCGGCAAATGGCAGGATGGTTCGCCAATGACGGCCATTCCGAACTACGCACGCATGAATCGCGTTGGTCCCCCCGTGGAATATCTGGGCGATACCAACGTGAACTATGCACCTGGTGCAACAACGTCTGCCGGGACAACTGCTCCCAATCGAGCTGCTGTTGCTTCTGCTGCCGCGACTGCGCCACCCAATACTGGAGGACGGAACCGTCGGGTTATGAAGGCGGAATCCAAGGTCTGGATCTAACTCTCGACCGACTCGCCTTACAAGGGTTCGAGCATTTTCATCCGAAAGGTCTCCTTGCGGGAGGGGTAGGCTAAGTATGCGAACGAGAATCACTTTTGCACTTGTGCTTGCACTGGCGTTCACGCTGACGGGGGTCAGGTCGGCTATGGCGCAGCAGTCCGGTACTGGACACAATGTACCGCCGTCCAGACCGAAGGGTCCATGTGACATCTACGCAGCGGCCGGCGACCCCTGCGTCGCCGCCCATAGCACCACACGCGCGCTCTACGCCTCCTATAACGGGCCCCTCTACCAAGTCCTGCGCCAGTCAGACCTCAAGACCAAAGACATCGACGTCGTCCAGCCCTCCGCGTCGGATGCGGGTGGCTACGCAAATGCGCCCGCGCAGGATGCATTCTGCGCGAATACCTACTGCTGGATCAGCAAGGTCTACGACCAATCCCCCAAGCACAACGATCTCATCCAGGCGCCCCGCGGCGGATTCAGCGGCCCCGGTATGGGTGGATTCAACAACCTTCCGGTCGCCGACATGGCGCCGATTACGATCATGGGCCACAAGGTCTACGGCGTCTTCATCGCGCCGGGCATGGGCCTCCGCCAGAACGACACGAAGGGTACTGCAGTCGACGACCAGGCGGAGGGGCAGTATTGGGTCATCAACGGCAGGCACTTCAACTCCGGGTGCTGCTTCGACTACGGTAACGCCGAGATCGATAGTCGCGACGACAACAACGGCACCATGGAAACCACATACTATGGCGACACCCTGCCCTGGTATCACGGCAATCCCCCAGGCCCGTGGATCATGACTGACCAGGAGAACAATCTCGTCGGTTGCGTGAACCCCGATGGATCCAAACTCTGCGTCAACCTGCCCAATATTACGTGGCGATTCGTGACCGCGATCGCAAAAGGCGAACCACACCACTGGACATCCATGGGCGGTGACGCGCAGCAAGGTACCCTGTCCGTCATGTTCGACGGCCCAAGAGTCAACTCCAGCTATGACCCCATGCGGAAGCAAGGCGCAATCCTGCTAGGCAACGGCGGCGACAACAGCAACGGCTCGCAGGGAACTTTCTATGAAGGCGCAATGACGGCTGCCGGCACCTTCCCGAGCAACGCCACTGACCAACTGGTGCAGGCCAACGTCGTGTCAGCCAGGTACGCAGTCCAGCCTGTGAGCCTGGCGCCAGCTTCGGGATCTGCCACCCCGCCGGGACTCCAGACATTTTCTCCAAGGTCCTCGCAGGACACAACCGTGGCATTCACGAATACTACGGACGCGCCCGCCACTGGAGTAAAGCTGAGCATCGCGCTGCCCAACAAGCAGTGGACCGCCGTAGTTTCCGGGTCCACCGATACGTCAAAGACGTTCACCGAGCCAGTAGCGCCGGGTGCGAGCGTGAGCGCGACCTTCAAGATCACGTCAGGCCCGGCAGCCTTCAACGGCGACCTCATCGCCAACGCTTCCTGGACCAACTCGGCGAACGGCGCCAGGTACTCCGAGACAATTGCCGAGAAGGTGCGAAACGTCAGCCCAATCAGGATCAACGAATTTCGCGTGGGCACTAGCTCTCCCGCCAACGCGACGAACTCGTTCATTGAGCTTTATAACGCCGGAGCCAGCGAGGTCAACATCTCCAACTGGACCCTGACCGTACACCCAACCCAGCAGCCCATCTTCTCAGCTGTGAAGATTCCCGCGGGAACGAAGATCGCAACTCACGGCTTCTATCTGCTCAGTCTCTCCGGCTCCGGTCTCGCGATCCCTTCCCGCGCAGGTGAAACAACCCTCAATGTCAGAAACACAACCGGCATGACGGTGGGCGACACCATCAGCATCGGCACTGGGTCCACCGCCGAGACCCGCAAGATCGCAAAGATCGGGACGGCGGCCAACAGTAGTACGACGCTGTGGCAACCCCTCCCCGAAGGTCCGGTAATCACCATCCCCGTCGGCTCGACCAACGTACCAGTCACGAGTACCTCCGGCTTTGTAGTTGGCGAGAAGATCGCCCTCGGCTACGGCGCCACCTATCCCACCGTCGCAAAAGCGATAGAACAGTACGAAGTGGCCACGGTCACCGCGATCGGCAGGC
>Ga0206958_1071_pt1 | contig 31615 bp, 23 predicted proteins | sample Alteio_BWOrgHeat_33_FD_152968 | JGI IMG/M metagenome (GOLD analysis project Ga0206958, IMG submission 152968) | Enriched cells from forest soil in Barre Woods Harvard Forest LTER site, Petersham, Massachusetts, United States -... | ecosystem: Environmental > Terrestrial > Soil > Temperate forest >... | reverse complement strand
GCCCAACATCATGGATCAGGAAGTACCACTCCCGCGCTGTCATCATCAAAAAGATCGCACCGAGAAGAATTGTTCCCGCGACACCGCGAGTAGCCTCACGCACCTTAGCTTTGCGCAGCGCACTGACCGCGAAATGAACCGTGATGCTGCTCGAAAGTAGACAAATAGTCCCCAGAATCGGCAGCTCCAGCACCTGTGCTGGCGTGGGGCCGCTCAGACTCTTGCCAATGTAGTAGATATACGCGACTACAAAGATCAAGAAGATCGCCGACTCCGCCACAATCAAACAAGCCATGCCCACGACACCGCGATGCGGCAATCTCCACGTCGGATCGACTTGAGTACTAACGGGAATTGAGCTCATTCGTAATTCACGTCCTGATCTTCAGGGTGTTTAAGGTCCCACAGCGGCCGTCTGCTAAGACCGTCGGTTCTACAGCAAAGTTATAGCTAGGCGGCGGAGAAGGAGTGGACCACTCCAGTGTCCAGGCGTCCCAGGGATCGTGCCCTGCAATTTCACCTCGATAATAGGAACGCACCATGTTCCAGACAAAACAGAGAATTCCCGCTGTTTGAAACAACGCTCCGATGCCAACAATCAGATTCCACCACTCCCACCCGCGCCCTGCTTCATAGGTATAGATCCGCCGCGGCATCCCCAGCAGCCCCGGCACATGCATGAAATCGAACGTCAGGTGAAACCCAACAATGAAGAGCCAGAAGTGCCACTGGCCCAGCCCCTCGCTCATTAATCGCCCGGTTACTTTTGGGTACCAGTAGTAAAAGGCCCCGAACAACGCGGTCAGAATTGCGCCCACCAGAACATAATGGAAGTGCGCCACCACAAAATATGACGCGCTCAATTGCCAATTGAAGGGGGCAGCTGAGAGCATGATCCCCGTAAGTCCCGCGACCAGAAATTGAAACAGAAACGCGATGCAGAACATCATGGGCACTTTGAAAATAATCTTGCCGCCCCACAGCGTCGCCAGCCAATTGAAGATCTTAATCCCCGTAGGCACCGAGATCACCATCGTTGCGAACACGAAAAAAGTATTTCCCGCAGGCCCCATCCCGACGGTAAACATATGGTGCGCCCAAACACTCAGGCTGATAAATCCTATTCCCACTGAAGCCGCCACCATCGCTGGATAACCAAAGATCGCCTTGCGCGAAAACACTGGAATAATCTCGTTCACAAAACCGAACGCAGGAAGCACAAGAACATAAACCTCCGGATGCCCGAATATCCAGAAAAAATGCATCCACAGCACCGCCGAGCCACCCGCTTGCGTATCGAAAAAATGCCCGCCCAGGTATCGGTCGATGGTTAGCATGATCTGCGCCGCCGTCAATGGACTCACCGCAACAAACACAATGCCGCTCGATACAACCATCAGCCAAACGAACAACGGCATGCGCGAAAGCTTCATTCCCCTGCACCGCATGCACATCGCAGTCGTCACAATGTTCACGGCTGTCCCGGTACTTCCAATGCCGCTCAGCAAAATCGCCAGGGTCCAATAGTCCGTACTATGCCCCGGCGAAAAAACCTTCGCCGTCAGCGCGCATACGCAAACCACCCCACATCTGGCGCAGAACCCGCGCCATACAATCCATCGCCCCCGAGATAGCTGAAATACAAGAGAAACCCGCCGAACGCCGAAATCCAGAAGCTGAACGCATTCAGCCGCGGAAAAGCCATATCGCGCGCGCCGATCATCAGCGGCACAAGATAGTTCCCAAATCCGAACAGAATCGGCATTCCGACAAAAAACACCATCGTCGTGCCATGCATCGTAAACAGCCGATTGAAAACCTGCGGTGAAACAAAATGATTGTTTGGCACCGCAAGCTGAATCCGCATCAGCATCGCCTGCAAACCAGCAATAACCAGGAAGATCAGTGCATACACGATATACATCAGGCCAATCTTTTTATGATCGACCGTCGACACCCACCCATACACAACATCCATTCGTGGCCGTCGCCTCGCTTCGACCGTCTGATCAATGGCTTCGAGTACGGGATGTCCATTCGTCATGCCGCGTTCCTCTCAAATACCGGTAGCCCAAAGAGCATTAGTGAAGCGTCGTCAAATAAGCCGTAATCACATCCAGATCATGATCGTTCAAATGCATTGAAGGCATGAGCACTCCAGGCTTGATGGAGTTCGGATCCGCAATCCACTGCCTCAGATTAGCCGGCGTATTCTCAACCGGTCCTGAAGCGATCGTATCCCGGCTCGCCAGATGAGTCAGGTCCGGCCCAAACCGTCCCGTCGCAACAGTACCGGCGATCGCGTGACAATTAATACAAGCGTTCCGCATGAAAACTGTCTGCCCCTCAGCGGCCGCTGCATTCCCTGAAAAATCCTGCACCACCGGCTTCTTCTGTTGCTCGACCCACGTCGCAAAATCCTCCGGTGACTGCGCATAAACCCGTAGCAGCATCTTGGCATGTTGCACGCCGCAGTATTGCGCACACTGGCCCAAATAAAGTCCCGCTGCCTGAGGATCGATCCACATCGTATTCAGCCGATTCGGAATCAGATCCATCTTTCCCGCAAGCCGCGGAACCCAGAAGCTGTGATCGGTGTCCGCCGACGACAACGAAAGATAAGTCGGCGTGGGCTTCGCCGGATCGCTCACCGGAACATGCAGTTCATTGGCAGTCACCACCCCCAGCTTCGGATAGCGATACTCCCACCAGTACTGATGCCCAATCACAATCACATCAAGGGCATTGCTCGGCTTCGGCGCAGCCTCGGTCTCAAGAATCACCCGCGTAGTCGAGAGAAACAGCATCACCACAATCAGAATCGGAATTACCGTCCACGAAAGCTCAATCTGCGTGCTCCCGTAAATCTGCGGCGGTTCTCTCTCGGAATCCGTAGGTCTTTGTCGATACCGAATCACAACGTACAGCAGCAACCCCGCCACAATCAGAAAAATCGCCAGGGTCACCGACAAAATCAGCATCGAAAGTCCGAACGCCGACTTCGCAGGCGTACCTGCCGGATCGAAGATGCTTGTCGGAGACCGCAGCAGTCCGCTGTCCGCAACGCGGAACGAGCTCTGCGCCATCGCAAGGAAAATCAATTCGGAAATACGGTCACCTCAATGAGGTAAACGACTGTATGCCAGAAATTGCGGAAATTTTATCACTGCAAACGGACTGTAGACGTCTCTAGGATGCCATTCATCTTAAGTCGGCATCATAAAAAATGATGTAATTACGACGGTCCGATCATCGCGCTAACGAACCGAATACGGAACAACTGATTGCCTCTGCTCTCCCAGTCCCTCAACCCCAAGCCGCATCACGCTCCCCGCCCGCAGATACACCGGCGGCTTCTGTCCAAGCCCAACTCCGGGCGGCGTTCCCGTCGAAATAATATCTCCAGACTGCAGGGTCATAAATCGACTCAAATAGCTGACGAGGTGTGCCACTCCAAACACCATGGTCGCCGTCGACCCATCCTGATACTTCTTTCCATCTACTTCCAGCCAAAGCCGCAACGCCTGCGGATCAGCCACTTCGTCTGCCGTCACCAGCCAGGGTCCAACCGGACCAAAAGTGTCCGCACTCTTACCCTTCACCCACTGCCCGGTTCCCTCTAACTGAAACGCGCGCTCGGAAACATCATTCACCACACAATAACCGGCAACATGCGACAGCGCTTCCTGCTCCGTTACATACCGCGCCTCTTTGCCGATCACCACACCCAACTCTACCTCCCAATCCGTCTTCTCGCTCCCCCGTGGAATCATCACCTCATCAAACGGCCCGCAGATGCTGGACGTCGCCTTCATAAAAACGACAGGCTCTTTTGGCACAGCCATTCCAGACTCAGCGGCATGATCCGAGTAATTCAACCCGATACACACAAACTTGCCTACGCTGCCCACACAGGCACCAATGCGCGGGTTTCCGTCAACCAACGGTAGGCTCTTCGTATCAATCTTCCGCAACTTCTCAAGCGAAGCAGGCAACAGGGCAGAGCCCGCGATATCATTCACCACGCTCGACAAATCCCGCAGCGCGCCATCCCCATCCAGCATCGCAGGCCGTTCTTCTCCCGCCTTTCCCACCCGAAGCAGCTTCATTCTCTTCTCTTCCCTTCATCCAGTTCGGCAATCCGTGCCATTTCCCTTTGCCTTCGCTCGACAATGCTGCGATACTTCGATGCTGTTAGGCGTCATTCCTTAAGACTTTGCATTCTGCTAATGCAGAATTGTACAGAGAAAATTTCTCACTGCGAACCTGCACAGCTTCAAGTTTCAGTATTTGGCACGAAGAGGTTGAACGCAAATGACTCGCCACATATTAAGACCACTCTCGGTTACATTCCTCGCTGTCTTTCTGGCCGCTGCATACCAGCTTTCCGCCCAGCGAGGGCCGACTCCGGCGCCTGACCGTTCCCCCAAAGATGGCGGAGGCCCCTACGACCGGCTCATCATTCGCGGCATCACCGTCATCGACGGAACCGGAGCCGCACCCATCGGCCCGATGGACATAGTCGTCGAACACAACCGCATCGTGGATGTTGTCTCTGTCGGCACACCACATGTCCCCATCAAGGAAAAGGTCCGCCCGGCAAAAGGAACACGAGAGATCGACGGCGCCGGCATGTATCTGCTTCCCGGCTTCGTCGACACCCATGTTCACTACGGAGATTCGCAAAAAGCCCCCGACGCCGAGTACTGCAACAAACTCTGGCTCGCCAGCGGAGTCACTACCGTTCGAGGAGTTCCCGCGGGCCCACTCGACTGGGCCCTCCACGAACGCGAGCGCAGCGAGAAAGATGAGATCACTGCCCCGCACATCTACGTCTACCAGCCCACCTTTACCGGAGATGGTTGGAAGCCCCAAGCCAACCTCACCCCCGAATTAGGGCGCGAGTGGGTTCGCTTCCTCGCTGGAAAAGGTGCGGACGGGGTGAAGTTCTTCGGAGGCGACCCCGATGTAGTCGCGGCAATCCTCGACGAAGCCAAAAAGTACAAGTTAGGCTCACTCGCACATCTCGGCCAGGAAAGCGAACCTCGTCTCAACGCGCGTGATGCAACGCGGCTTGGCCTCCGCACTGTCACCCACAGCTACGGCCTCTTCGAATCTCTCCTCAAAGACACCACAGTTCAGGACTATCCCCCCGACCAAAACTACAGCGACGAGCAGATGCGCTTCGGCCAGGTTGCCCGCAACTGGAACAAGATCTATTCGCGCGGCAGCGAGCAGTGGAATGCTCTCATCGCCGAATGGGTCAAAGCCGGCACAGTCCTTAACCCAACCATGGTCATCTACTCTGCCGGCCGCGATCTCGAGCGCGCCTATACAGCAGAGTGGCACGACAAATACACACTTCCATCGCTCATGCAGTACTACCAGCCCAATCGCGAAAACCACGGGTCCTACTACTACAACTGGACCTCCGAGGACGAGTACGCCTACAAGCAGTACTACCGCGTTTGGGAGGACTTCCTCCTGGACTTCAAGAACGCAGGTGGCCACGTCACCACAGGCACCGACGCGGGCTTCATCTACCAAACCTACGGCTTCGCCTATATTCAGGAACTCGAACTCCTGCGCGAAACCGGCTTCACTCCACTCGAAGTCATCCGCTCCGCCACGCTCTACGGCGCAGAAGAACTCCAAAGCCCCAAACAAACCGACGTAGACTTCGGCATCATCCGCCCCGGCAAGCGCGCCGACATGATCATCGTTGACCAAAACCCGCTAGCCAACCTGAAAGTCCTCTATCCCACGGGAGCCATGCGCCTCAACGACGAGACCGGCAAAGTCGAGCGCATCGGTGGAATCAAATACACCATCAAAGACGGCATCGTCTTCGACAACAAACAACTTTTAGCCGATGTAGCTTCAATGGTCGCCAAACAGAAAGAAGCCATCAAGGGCCCAGTAACCCTCCAGGGCATACCCACAACCTACGTCACGAAGTAACTTTTTTTGCTCCTCATTCCGCGACAACAAAACGACAACTTGTTCCTCAACCTCCCGCTACAATCCCACCAGAGGAATCCATGCCCAACTCCCGCCGGGAATTTCTAACTCAAACCGCGCTCACCCTGCTAGCCTCCACCACTGCACTCGCCCAGAACCCTGCCACACCCACCACTCCCGGAGCGCCCCCCGCCTTCGGCACCGCACCCGCGGTAGGCCCCGAAGTCACCGCGACCACCTTCGCCGAATCGGAAAAACTCATTCAGTTCTCTCTCACTGAAAAAGACCGAGCCCAGGCCGCTGGCAACTGGCGTCAAGCGATGGCTCCGCTCTACGAACGCCGAACCGGCCCACGCAAAGTCGCTATCCCCGATACTATCCCACCCTACTCACGGTGGGACTGCCTCATCCCCGGCACCAGTCCTGCGCCTCAGAAAAAACCAGTTCATCCGCACCAAATCCGACATCCCACTCCCCGCCACCGATGAAGCCATCGCCTTCGCCTCCGTCCATCATCTCTCCCGTTGGATCGAGACCCGCAAACTCACCAGCGAGCGCCTCACCAACATCTATCTCAAACGCATCGAGCTGATGAATCCCAAAATCAATTGCGTCATCACCCTCACCCGCGAACACGCCCTGGCGCAAGCGAAGCGAGCCGACGTCGAAATCGCCGCGGGACATTATCGCGGCCCGCTCCACGGCATCCCCTGGGGCGCAAAGGATCTCCTCGACACAGCGAACATTCCGACAACCTGGGGAGCAGAGCCCTTCCAACACCGCATTCCCACCACCGACGCCACCGTCACCGAACGCCTCAACGCCGCAGGCGCAGTCCTCATCGCAAAACTCTCGCTCGGCGCGCTAGCTCTCAACGACATCTGGTTCGGCGGCCAGACCATGAACCCCTGGCTTCTCGAAGAAGGCTCCTCAGGCAGTAGTGCAGGACCCGGAGCAGCCACAGCTGCAGGCCTCGTCGCATTCGCCATCGGCAGCGAAACCGGAGGCAGCATCGTCGCTCCTTCCATGCGTTGCGGAGTCACCGGCCTTCGGCCTACCTATGGGCGCGTCCCTCGCACCGGAGCAATGACCCTCTGTTGGTCCCTCGACAAACTGGGTCCCATGGCCCGCAGCGTCGAAGACACTATGCTCGTCCTCAACGCCATCACCGGCCCCGATGACAAAGATGTCTCCGCAATCCCCAGCAAACTAGACTTCGACGCATCAACCCCCGTCACCGGATTAAAGGTCGGTTATTTCTCACAGTGGATGAAGGAAGCTCCTGCCACCGATGTCGATCGCGCCGCACTGGCCGCAATCGGCAAACTAGGGATGACGCCCGTCGAAGTAAGGCTACCCGATTGGCCCTACGACAACCTCGATCTTATTCTCTTTGCAGAATCCGCCGCCGCCTTCGAAGAGATCACCCTCAATCACGCCCTCGATACCCTCAAAGCCCAGGTCCCCGACGCCTGGCCCAACACCTTCCGCCAATCACACTTCCTCTCCGCCGTCGATTACGTCCAGGCCGACCGCCTTCGCCGCATGGTCGCACAGGAAATGGCCCGCATCATGAACCAAGTCGATCTCCTGCTGGTCCCCTCCTTGCGCGATGAGATGCTAACCATCACCAACTTCACCGGCCACCCTTCCCTCACCCTTCGTACCGGATTCGTCGAAGTCTCCGAGGCCCGCAGCGACTGGGCCCCGGACCCCGCCAACCCTCTTCCAAAATTCAATCCACCGCGCCGAGTCCCCCACGGCGTCACTCTCATCGGCCGCCTCTTCGACGAAGGCACCATCGCCCGCGCCGGACTGGCCCTCGAACAACACTTCAACGTCGCCAGCGAAAACCCACCCGGCTTCTAGCTCTACTCGACCTCGCCCACCCAACTCGCAAACGGAGGCAGCGTTCAAATCCGGCTGCTGTTTATAAAACCGGTGATAGTAAAACGACTTCGTCTGCGGCATCCACTCCCACGCCGACCCGCCAAATAAACTCACCCAGTTATTCGGAGGCACCGGCTTGCCATCCGGCCCGTGCTTACTATCATTCCAGACATACCAATCTCTCTTCGGATTCGTCCTCGAACTCGCCGACTCAAGAAACCACTTATGCTTGTCGGAAGTATGGTTCAGCACCATGTCCAGAATCACGCGAATATTCCTCTTGTTCGCCTCCGCCACCAATCGGTCAAAATCCTTCAGCGCCCCATACTGTGGAGACATTCTCGTAATCTGAGATGTCCTACCCAAAGTCCACCTGCGGCGACGGATACATCGGGGAGATCCAGATCGCATCCACACCCAGCGCCTGCAAATAGTCGAGCTGCGAGGTAATTCCATTCAAGTCCCCAACCCCATCGCCATTCGAATCCTGAAAACTGCGCGGATAAATCTCATAGATCACCGCATGCTTCCACCACGTGATGTCACTCGTCGGAATTGCACTTGCAGATGCCGTTGAAGTCTGCGCAACGAGCCCAACGGCCGCGACGCAACAAGCAAGCGCAGCCGCGAGCGGCCTGAGAATCCTCATAAACCCAACCACCTATCCTACTTGCAGAGGCGAAAGCGACTATATCACTCACTACCCGACCAACAACTCCACAACATCACCCAATCTAAAAAAAAGCATAGCCGCCCCCTGCCGCGGCATTCACTCTTTGAAGTCATTGCAAACGTCCGAACTCCAATCGCGTCGCTCATCAATAAATAAACTTGAATTGTTCTAAGGCGACCTATAATCTCCTTCAATCACGGGACCAGGCCCTGCCACGGCATATTCGAGAATTCATCCTTGGGATTTGAGGCGACTATGACCATTCCATTCCCCACCCTTATCCTTGCGAAACTCCGTATTCTCCTGCATATCTCCGCGTGTTTGACCGCTGTAGCCGTCTGCCAGTCATCCAGGACAACCAGTGTCATCGCGAACATGAATCAGTACGAAAACATCGCCACTCGGCAAATGTTCATGACCGCTGGCAGGGCTCTCGTTTCGATCACAACGCGTCCTCAGTTAGCCACTTCCGCATCGATCCTCCAGCATGGGCATGGCACCAGTCCGGCTGTCGTCGCAGCCATTATCACCGCCATCGGAGGAATCTTCGTAGCCATAATTGGGAGAAGGAATAGGTAACTCCGATCCCGCATTCATCTCGCAAGGGGACGCAAACCAGCGCAATTCATATTCCTTGTGTGTGGTGCCTCAATTTCAAAACGGTGATCGACATATCGTGCGCTCGCAAGAACCTATGCCCATCACCAGGACGCTAACGCAAAACGCAGGTCAGGATATTGTGTTCGCAACTCCAACCCACCGGATGAGGTAGCGAACTCGATCGGCCGTAGCGTCCCCACGAAATTCCACGTCTTCCTCTCCCGCAGCCTCATTACAAACTCGCCCCGATGCTGCTTTTCTGCACTCTTCTCGGCTGGATCGAGGGCAAGATTCGGAAGCTGTACCGAAAAATTTCCATCTTCACCCAACGGCACGGTTGCCACGTGAAACGTGGCCATCGGTCCATCCATAACGCCGAAGTAAGCATTCACCCAATTCGCCATATAAACGACTTCAATCTCCAGCGGCGAACTCCGCTTCCGCAGCGCAGCAATCGTCGCGGCATCCATCACCAATTGTCCACCCAACGACCATTGCGACAGCACCCTGCACTCCATCTGGTGCTCGACGTTCTCCCCGTGCATCAGAATCTCGAACTTGCTCAACTCGCAACCGGGCATATACACCACAGCCTGCACCAATGTGGCAGCAACCCCGTTCACCGACGCATCGAAGACATAACGCTCCGTCTTAGGCGTGGGAAGAAGAAAGCCCCCATACCCACCAAACGGCCCCTTCATAAAAGTTTCGACCTGAATGCCTTCAACCAAAGCCGGAAGAGGCGCACGAATCGACACCTTCGGTCCGTTGCCCACCTCCTGCGCCTCTCCTACAGGTAGCAACAGACAAACCACCAGTCCCGAAAGTCGCCTCGGCAATCGCATCGAACCTCCCTTGGGTCACCGCAGAATACCAGCCTCCGATCCTTGTCAGAGATGAACTCAAGTTCTTCCCTTGAAACATTCTCCCAAATGAACTACCGTTTCTCCGTCGCTATAATTTCCTCCTTCGATGAACCCAACCATCCGCACTCTGCTCGTCGGCGCCCTGAGCCTAGCAACATTCCCCACTCACGCCCAACCGCCACCGTCCAAACCAATCCACACCTTCACCACCGAAGGCGATCACTTCGCCCTCGATGGCAAACCCTTCAAGATCCTCTCCGGCGAGCTCCACTACGCCCGCATCCCTCGCGAGTACTGGCGCGACCGCCTCAAAATGGCTCACGCCATGGGCCTCAACACCATCGCCACCTATGTCTTCTGGAACGTCCACGAGCCTACTCCTAACCACTTCGACTTCTCCGGCAACGCCGACCTCGCCGAGTTCGTCCGCGAAGCCCAGCAGGAGGGTCTCTACGTCATCCTCCGCGCCGGCCCCTACTCGTGCGCTGAGTGGGATTTCGGCGGATTCCCTGGCTGGCTCATGGCCGACCCTAAGATGCCGCAGGTCCTCCGCTCCAACGACCCCGCCTTCATGGTCCCTGCAGAGCGCTGGATTCACCGCCTGGCTCAGGAAGTCACCCCCCTCCAGATTGGCAACGGCGGCCCTATCCTCATGACTCAGGTCGAAAACGAGTACGGCAACTTCGACTCCGACCACACCTACATGGAGCACCTCAAACGGATCTTCGAAGACTCCGGCTTTACGAAATCTCTCCTCTACTCCGCCGACAACTGGCGCAACATCCCCAACGGCTCCATCCCCGGCCTCTTTGCCGCTACTAACTTCGGCATCGGTAACCATCAGGGCGGGATGGACGCCCTTGCCAAAGTCCGCCCCGACCAGGCTCTCTTCGTCTCCGAATACTGGCCCGGATGGTTCGACGCCTGGGGTCGCCCTCACGAAACTCGCCCCTCTCCCCCGCAACTCGAAGACGTCGACTACATTCTCAAACGTGGCACCGGGATCAACATCTACATGTTCCACGGAGGCACCAGCTTCGGCTTCATGTCCGGAGCAACTGGAACCCGCAATGGCCTTCTCCCCGATGTCACGAGCTACGACTACGACGCCCCACTCGACGAGTCCGGCTACCCCACGCCCAAATACTTCGCCTACCGCAAGCTCCTCGCTACCTATAGTCCCTGCGGTAACGAATCCTGTCTTCCAACCGTTCCCAACATCCCACCCGCGATCACCATCGAACCCTTCGCCCTCACCGAATCCACTCCTCTCTGGCAAAATCTTCCCACCCCAATCGCCAGCGAGCAGCCTCAGTCCATGGAGCACTTCGGTCAGTCCTACGGCTACATCCTCTACCGAACTCAACTAGCCGTTCCCTATTCAGGCGATCTTGTCCTCGACGAGCTCCACGACTACGCCCAGGTCTACGTCGACGGCAAATTGGTCGGCACTCTCGACCGCCGCCACCTTCAATACTCGATACGATTAACCACTACCGCGCCCGCCCGCCTCGACATCCTCGTCGCCAACGACGGCCGCATCAACTCCACCAAACAAATGCGTGGCGAATCCATGGGTATCACCAAATCCGTCACCCTGGCCAATCATCCCCTTTTAAATTGGCAGGTCTACCCCCTTCCAATGACAACTCTTCCCCACATCTACGTCACGCCGCGTGTTATTTATCCCGTCATGGACGTGCCGGCAGGATCGTACGGTCCTCAAGATGGAAAGGCACTTCCCTCTCATCCATTCGTCACCGCCACTCCCGCCTTTTACCGCGCACACTTCACTCTCAACCGCACCGGCGACACCTTCCTCGACATCCGCTCCCTCGGTAAAGGAGCCCTCTGGATCAATGGCCATCCCATAGGCCGCTTCTGGAACATTGGCCCGCAGCAAACCCTCTACGTTCCCGGCCCATGGCTCCGCAAAGGCTCGAACGAAATCATCGTCTTTGATCTTGCCCCATGGCAACAGACCCCCAAGTTATCCGGACTCGCAGAACCAATCCTCAACGGTCCAGTCCCCGATCAGGTAACGCGCCCCCAACAGGAGTAATCCACAAAATGCCTTCTTTATCCTCAAGATTTCCACAGGCAGTGACCCACGCATTCATCTCGTTATGTCTCGCATCAAGTTTCCTTTCAGCTCAGACTTCAGTTGAAATATTAAAGTCAAACTTCAAGAACCCGCCGGCCGACGCGAGACCCATGATGCGCTGGTGGTGGTTCGGCACAGCCGTCGAAAAACCCGAGATCCTCCGCGAGCTCCAGCAGATGAAAGCCGACGGCATCGGAGGAGCCGAACTCGCCTTCGTCTACCCACAGGTTCTCAACGATCCCGCCAAAAATCTCGTCAACGAAGCCTTCGTCAGTGCGGCTATGCTCGACAATGTTCGCTACGCCCAAACCGAGGGTCGCAAACTCGGCCTCCGCATCGACGTCACCCTGGCCAGCGGCTGGCCTTACGGGGGCCCCGCCATCACCCTCGCACAAGCCGCCACCCACCTCCGCACCATCGAAGTTCCCGTCGCCCCCCATGCCCTCGTCGCCATTCCTCCCGCGCTCGACGAGGGTGAGGCGATCATCGCCGCTTCGATCGTCGATCTCCTTCCAGTCAGCACAGCACAGCCCTGCGGCTTCGCGCGTGGAAATGTCTGCGGTGGTCCTGCGATAACGACTCCTAGACCACATAACGCTCCACTCGAACCGACCTGGAATCCCTCTACGGCTCAGACAATCCCGCCCGGCGGCGGCATCGCCCCATCCGACAAACCACGGGTCGCACTCTTCTTCATCGCAAGCCACACCAAACAAGTCGTCAAGCGAGCTGCCGTTGGAGCCGAAGGCTGGGTCCTCGATCCCTTCAGCCACGACGCCGTTGCCACCCATCTCCAGAAAGTAGGCGATCCACTCCTCAAAGCCTTCGGCGACTCCCCGCCTTACGCCATCTTCTCCGACTCCCTCGAGGCCTACGGAGCCGACTGGACCCCAAACCTTCCGGCAGAATTCCTCAAGCGTCGAGGCTACGACCTCCTCCCTCATCTCCCTGAACTCGTAGCAGGGGGAACACCCGCCGCCGACAAAGTAAGGCACGACTGGGGCCAGACCCTCACCGAATTGGTCAACGAAAATTACCTGACTCAAATCAACAACTGGGCCATCGCGCATCGCACGAAGTTTCGCTCGCAAACATATGGAGAACCAGCAGTTACATTTTCAAGTCAGAACCTCGTTGCTCTCGCCGAAGGAGAAGGTCCACAGTGGCGCGCGTTTTCCACACTCCGCTGGGCCACCTCCGCCAACCACGTCTTCGATCACAACGTCACCTCAGGCGAGACCTTCACCTGGCTCCATTCCCCCGTCTTTCGAGCAACTCCGCTCGATATGAAAGCCGAAGCTGACATCGATTTCATCATGGGTGAAAACCAGATCATCGGCCACGGCTGGCCCTACTCCCCGCCGGCCGGCAAAGTCCCCGAACCCGGCTGGTCCCTCTACGCCGCTGGCGCCTTCAACGACCACAACCCCTGGCATCCCGTCATGCCGGATGTCACCCGTTACATCCAGCGCATTAGTTACTTACTGCGACAAGGTGAACCGGCAAATCAAGTCGCAATTCTCCTTCCCACCGACGACGCTTGGGCGAGCTTCACCCCCTCCCATGTCACCATCACCGGGGCCATGCAGCAGCTCATGCCTCGCGAGATCATCTCTGCCATTCTTTCCGCGGGTTATAACTTCGACTTCATCGACGCCGACGCCATCAACTCAGTCGGCCTCCGAAACCATCAGATTCTCGTCCTCCCACCGACAGATCGCATCCCCGTCGAGACCCTCAAAAGGATCGACGATTGGTCAGCACACGGCGGCAGAGTGATCGCCGTCGGCCGCCTTCCCTTGATCGATCCCGAAGGGAAACCCCTCCCCGACGCCACACAGCTTGCACCGATCGTTCTCATCCCCAGCGCAGATCAACTCTCACAAGCTCTTCGAGGCGCGGCTGAACCCGATCTCAAACTTCCCAACTCAGACGAGCACACGAGGGAAGTTGTCGGTTTCATCCACCGCAAACTCCCCACCGCCGACATCTACTTCGTAGCCAACACCTCAAACGAACCGATCCGTGCCACGGCCACTTTTACAACCAGCCATTCCCAGGGAGAGGAGTGGGATCCCACAACAGCAACAAGCGCTCCGTCGAAAGCAGAGTTCGCTCGCTTATATCTTGCTCCCTACGAATCCCGCATTTTCATCTTCAGCGGTGCAGCTGCCTCATCCAGTCCCAGTCAATACGTCGTCGGCGATCACGATACGGTTCCATCGCCACAGGAACTTCTGAACCTCTCCTCTGACTGGCAAGTCTCCTTTACCGGAACGAAGGAGACTGAAACAGAACCCACGCTGACCGACTGGATTGTCAACCCGGCAACCCTTTACTACTCAGGCGAAGCCATCTACACCCGTGACTTCTCACTCAGCACGACTCCAAACTCCCCAATCTACCTGGCAGTCGAAGGCGGCGGCCCCCTCCCCGGCGCACCCAGTTCCCCACCCGAACACCCGGCTCTAGGTCCTAACGGTCTGCCCGATCCTCGCATCACCCGCACCGGACCCGGTATGCACGCCTTCTATGACCCACCTATCCACGAAGCCGCCATCGTCTTCATCAACGGCCAGCAAGCCGGTTCCCTTTGGCACCCACCCTATCGCCTCAACGTCTCAAAACTCCTCAAGCCCGGTCAGAATCACATTGAGATCCGCGTCTACAACACCGCCCTCAACGCCTGGTCCAAACTACCACCCCACGACTACAGACCCCTCATCGAAAAATACGGAGACCGCTTTCAGATGCAGGACCTCGATAAAGTCCAGCCCACCTCCTCAGGCATTCTCGGTACCATCCACCTCGTTACCGGCGAATCTCGATAAACCAAATCGCATAGCCGTAAGTTAGACAATTGAAAGGAACGCAAGCTAGACTGACCAAACCAAGCTCATACGCTTCAAATGCAAACGAACGCTCGGGCCCGGAACATGCCAATGCCAGGGTGCACTTGAATCCCTCCCCAGATGCAATGAAACAGTGAAGCCGCAACCTCACCTACAACCGAGGAGAAAACCCATGAGCTCCAGTGCAGTGCCTGTAAATACCCTGCCCACCGACATGAAGTTCGAGATAGTCGTCATACCGGTCTCGGACATCGACCGCGCAAAAGACTTTTACAGCAAACTCGGTTGGCGACTCGACGCTGACTACGATAACGGCAGCGACTTCCGCGTCATCCAGTTCACTCCGCCAGGCTCTTCCTGCTCCGTCATCTTCGGCAGAAACGTCACGGCACAAACGCCCGGTTCGGCGCAGGGTCTCTATCTCATCGTCTCCGACATTGAGGGTACCCGCAAAGAGCTTCTCGCTCGCGGGATCCCCATCGGCGAAACTTTCCACGGTGCCAATGTCTACTCCGGTCCCGACGAGCCTTACCTCTTCGGCCGCGTCCGTGTCACCGGTCCCGACCCCAATCATGCAAGCTACCGGTCCTTTGCCTCCTTCCACGACCCCGACGGCAATGGCTGGCTCTTGCAGGAGATCACTACTCGCCTTCCCGGCCGCATCGACTCCACCACGACGAACTTCGCCTCTACCACCGATCTTGCAGCCGCACTTCGCCGCGCCTCGACTGCACATGGCAAGCACGAAGCTCAAAACGGCGGAAAGTACGACGAAAACTGGCCAGACTGGTACGCCGACTACATGGTCCGCGAACAGTCCGGCAAAGAGCTACCGCATTAAACGAACGCTGCCAGATGCAGGACCTCAACAAAGTTCACCCCATCCTCAGCGCCATCCACTTCGTCACCGAGGCCGCATTTCGCTTTTGTCCTCATCGAGCATTGGGTCACGATCAGCGGGTAACAGGCCGACCGACCGCAGCATTCACCTCAGCTTCAGCGCGATCGATCGCCGCATACAACTGGTCCGGCTCCGTCACCTCAATCCAATGGTGGGCAGTCGCCACCACCAACGTCGGCGTATGGATCACGCCAGTCCGTCTCCCCAACGCGCAGTCCGCTTCTACCTCAGCCGCACATTTGCCCGTGGGATCGATCACGAAAGGCATCGCTTGCCCATGCACCTGAAACCATCTCCGCGTAAACTGCTGCAGATCGTCAGGACTCCCAATCAGTCGCTGACTGGCGAACACATCGCGCCGATAATCCTCCGCTACCTGAGGCGAAACTTTGTCCTCAAGATACCGCGCGTAGATCGCACCGTTCCGAGACCAGGCATGCCCCTGAATGATGAAGTCATGATGAACCCGGACTACGTGGTAGCGGCTCATAGCCTCCTTCACCATCGGAGACACATGCGCGCAAAGCGGGCATTCGAGATCCTCAAACTCGATAATCGCAACTTTTTCTCCGGTCGGAGGCTTGAATGTCGAAGTGTCTTTGAACGTAGTGGCATTCGCCTGCGGCATCGCACTCTGCGCAAAAGCCGGAACGACCGAGACAAGCATCAATATCGAAATCAGACGATTCATAGTGCAACCCATTCTAGCGGTCCTCTCCACCCATTGCCGAAAGCGCACCTTAACTTCCAATCCTCACCCAACTCGCACGATAAAATTGACTGGTCCGGCGCAAGCCGGACTGCACCATTTAACGTGACTAAAAACCACTCAAAGTCCAGACTTAAGGTCTCTCTTTCGACGACTTGCACACTTTTACCCCGGGAGGGGGAGGTACCATGAACACGACCACCAAGCATCGCAAAGCACTCGCTCTAACCCTCTTCCTGGCCCTTATTCCCGTCTCTGTGCACGCAGCCCCCAAAATATTGTTTGCCAATAATTACGGAGCGAAGGGTGACGGCACGACCCTCGACACTGTAGCCATTCAGAAGGCGATCGACACCGCCGCACCCAGGAAAGCCACCGTCAGCTTCAAGCCCGGAAGCTACCTCACAGGTTCTCTTTTTCTCAAATCCGGGGTCACCCTCGATATTCCCGAAGGCGTCACCCTCACCGGCTCACAGGACGTCAAAGACTTCCCTGAACTCCCAACTCGCATCGCCGGAATCGAGATGACCTGGCCCGCTGCCATGATCAACGTCCGTGACCAGCACGACGTCACCATCACCGGCAAAGGCACCATCGACGGCAACGGAGCCGTGTGGTGGAAGGTCTTCCATGACATCTTCAACGTCTACCAGCCCAAAGGCCTCCGGTGGGCCGCCGATTACGACGCCAAACGCGTCCGGCTCTCCCTTATCCAGAACTCCTACAACATTCACTACGGTGGCGGCCTCACCCTCAAGCGTTCCGGCTTCTGGACCGTTCAGGTTCTCTACTCCCACGACGTAACCATCGATGGCCTCATCATCCGCAACAACGAGGATGGCCACGGCCCCTCCACCGACGGCATCGACATCGACTCCTCCCGCGACATCGACGTCTCCCACGCCGACATTGACGTCAACGACGACGCTCTCTGCCTCAAAGCCGGTCGCGACTCCGACGGCCTCCGCGTCAACCGCCCCACCGAGAACGTCAAAGTCCACGACTCCATCATTCATCGCGGAGCAGCCGCCATTACGCTGGGCTCGGAGACCTCCGGAGGCTTCCACAACATCGAAGCCTGGAACATCACCGCCGAATCCGGTGTCCCTAACGGAGTCCTCTTCAAGTCTGCACACGTCCGCGGTGGCCACGCCTCCGACATCCGCATCCACGACCTCACCTTCATCGGTGTCGCCGCCCCCATCTCCATCAACATGAACTGGAATCCCGCCTATAGCTACACCAAGCTTCCCGAGGGCACCGATCCCAAAACCGTCCCGCCCTACTGGGTTCCCCTCACCACACCCGTCCCTGAAGACCAGGGCCTTCCCCACTTCTCTGACGTTCACATCTGGAACATCAAGGCCACAGGCGCAAAGAAAGCCTTCTCCGTTGCTGCCTACCCCAACGCCCCGCTCGTCAACTTCAAGTTCGACCATCTCAACATTGAAGCCAAGACAGCCGGCACCGTCGCTAACGCAAAAAACTGGATTCTCAGCGACAACATCATTACCACCGAAGACGGTAGCAAGGTGACTTTCGCCGACTCCAGCGAAGTAGAAGAACCCTTCGGCGAACCCAAATAGAAATAGCTTTTATTTGTGAGACCCGTTCGCTCCGTGGTCGACTTTGACATCCTTCTGCCCCACCCCATGCGCAAAATCAATAAACGCATGCTGCGGATCCGTATGCACCAGCGTCACGTCAACCGTATCGCCTACATCCAGCCCATTCGCCCCTCGCACAATCTTCCCCTCCACCGGAGGATCGAACACCCGCACATACGTCCCCTTATCGCTCGCTCCGGTAATCACTCCATGGAACGTCATGCCCACGCTTCCGGCCAAAGCCACTGCCGCAATCCGCTTCACCATCGCACGCTCCACTTTACGAGCAGCTGTCTCCCGCTCATTGCAGTGCGCCGCAATCGCCGCCAGTTCCTCATCCGAGTACGGTGCAGCCTCGCCCTTCAGCCACGCCGACACCACTCGCTGCGTCACCAGATCAGCAAACCTCCGGTTCGGCGCGGTCGAGTGTGCATAGTCCTGTGCCGCCAATCCGAAGTGCCCCGGCACATCCGAATCATCCCCCTTCGCCAGCACATACTCCCCCGGCCCCATCAACTTAATAATCGCCAACGACAAATCCGGATAGTGCACTGCATCCGCCGCCTGCTGCTTTTGCAAAAAGGCATTCAACGCACCCGAATCCGGCTCCGCAGGCAAAGTCGTCCCATATCTCCGAACCAACTCCACAATACGCGCCCATCGCTCCGGCGACTTCACCACTCTGCGAATGCACGACCGCTTCGCAACGCGCAGCGACTTCGCCATCGTCTCATTCGAGGCAATCATCAATTCCTCGATCAGGTCGCTCGCCCGGTTGTGAAACACCGTCCCGATCGACTGTACCTTCCCATCGACCACAACAGGGTCAGCCTCAGCCCGGCTGAACTCAAGCGCCCCCTGTCGCACTCTTTCCGCCCGCAAAGCCACCGCCGCCTCATCCTGCAGCTTCAACTGCTCCTGCAGCTCCTCCGACGCGGCGACCTTTGGATCCGCCCCAGCCTTCCCTTCGAGCCAGGGCCCCACCTTGCTATAAGCCAGCTGCGCTTTGTTCCGAACAACTGCCTTGTATATCCTCGTCCGCCCCACCCGCCCCTCAGTATCAACAACAAACTCGATCACATGCGATGCGCGATCTTCGTTCTCGTTGAGCGATGTCATATCAGTCGACAACTCAGTCGGCAGCATGGAAAAATTCCGCACCGCCGTATAAACCGTCTGTGTCTGTTGAGCAGCGTGTCGGTCAATCACGGTGTCCTTCAGCACTGAAGCCGACACATCCGCAATCCCAACGCGTACGCGTATGCCCCCATCCACCCGCTCCGCCACCTCAATCTGATCCAGGTCCCGCGAAGTATCGTTGTCGATCGAAGACCAATCCAACCCACGGAGGTCCTCAGCATCTGCGTCCCCGGTTGTGCTCAACGAAGCGCGAATCTGCGCAATCTGAGTCTCGGTTCCATCAGAAAAATCGGGACTAAAACCCTCGCGAACCATCTCTGCAGAGGCCGCAGCAACAAGATCAAATGTAGTGGTAGACATGCAAGGGAAGCCTATCACGCAGCGGCCTTAGGCCGTCACCGTCTGCTCCAGAGCGGCAACAAACAATCCCGCCCACCCCGAAACCTGTTCGGCATAAGCCCCACTCATCGCGTCGCGGCTTCGTTCGAGCACAGCCAACTGCACCGCAAAATTCCCAACAGTCGAGCTTTCCGACGCACCGCGAAATAGTTCCAGCCCGGTCGCTTCCTTCGTCAATCGATTCAGATAATCATTCTGACTCGCACCGCCCACTACAAACAGCCTCTTCAGTTTCTTGCCGCTATGAAAAGCCACACGATCCAAAACCTTCGCATAGCGGGAAGCCAGACTATGAAAGATCAGGCTCGCAAACATCGACGCATTCTCCGGGCTCTCATCCAACGGCTCAAAGCCCTTTCGCACCCGCTGTGCATTAATCCGTTGAGGCATCCGCCCAGAAAGCAACAAGTCGGGATCATCGACATCCAGCAGACCATGCGGCTTCCCGACTTTCTCTGCCGCAGCAATCAACTCCGGCACTGTCCAGGTTCTTCCATCTGCTGCCCATTTCTCAATACACTGCCGAACCAGCCACATCCCGTTCACATTTTTGTGAAAACAAATCCTTCCGCCAACAGCGCCAAGATTGGTAAAGTTTTCTTCCGCCGCTGACTCACCATTTCTCGGCTGTTCCAACAGCGTACCCACCAACGACCAAGTCCCCGAACTGATATAAGCCCAGTCGTTCCCTGTCGCCGGAATTCCCGCAATCGCCGAAGCTGTGTCATGGCAAGCCGGAGCAATCAGCACGGCGTCACGCATTGCTGGCAACTGTGCCAAAGGCCCCACCAGCCTGCCAATCTCCGTTCCCGGAGGAACAAGCTTCGGTGCAGCAGCCAAGTCCAGATGAGCCGCACTGAAGATCTCTCTACTCCACTGCCGCTGATACAACTCCACCAGTTCTGTATGCGTCGCGTTCGTAAGTTCGGCGACCCGCGATCCGCCCCAGCGTGACAGAATATACTCCGGCAGATTCATCCACTGGCTTCCCTCAGGCAGTCCCTGCATGCCGTCAGCGTAGAGCTGATAGAGCGTATTGATCCGAATAAGCTGCACGCCCGTAAGTTCGCGCAACCGCTCAGGGCTGATCTTGCGATGCAGCGCACGCTCCGCCTTGATCGTCCTCTCATCGCGATAACAAAACGGATCGGCGAGCGCTCTCCCGTCCGCATCGACCCGGACATAATCCACCGCCCACCCATCCACTGCGATCGAGCGCACTCCTTCGCCCGCAATCTCTGCGCAGCGACGAAGCCCCTCCTCAAGGCCCGCCTCAATCATCTTTAGATCCCAGCGCAGGCCGCCTTCACTCTCACGTGGAGCGTTCGCAAAACGATGCACCAGTCTGATCTCAGGCTGCCCATCCCGCCAACGCAAGAGCGAGACCCGGCAGCTCTCTGCACCCAGGTCCACCGCGATCGAAGCCCGCGTATCCCCCGGCAGCAACGCCATCTCGGGAACTCGTCTTCTCATCACACACCTTTCCTCAGCGCCGGTCTCATCGTAGATACGCCTCGGTCAACCCACCATCAACCGGAATCAAATGCCCCGTCGTACAACGCGCCAGCGGTCCGGCCAAAAACATAATCGCCTGCGCGCAGTCTTTTGGATCAATTGGCTGATGCGTCAGCGTCCGCGTTGCATAGAATCGCGCCAGTTCATTACGCAGCTCATCGTCAGTCATCGACTCTTCAAACGGCAGCTTGTATTTCTTCAGCGAGGCCATCACGCGATCCCGCGGAAACATCGTCGATCCTTTCACCACTGTCGCGGGCGAAATCCCATTTACCCGCACCTTCGGTGACATCGCAACCGCCAACTCGCGAACCAGGTGACTCAACGCAGCCTTGCTCACGTCGTAAGCCTCGCTCCCGCGTTTCGCCACAACCGCATTCGCCGAACTCGTCAGGACCACACTCGAATCAATCCCCTGCTCGGCAAAGATCTTCGCGGCCTCATCCGCGAGCAGGTAGTTCGCCGTCACATTCACCTCGAGCGTCAGCGCCCACTGAGCATCGCTGATCGTTCCATCCGGCGAAGAAGGAAACAACGCCGCGGTATTGATCAAAATATCGATGCCGCCAAACTGCTTGATCGTTGCCTCCAGCGCAGCAACGATCGTCTTCCGGTCGCGGATATCGATGCTCGTCCAGCCAACAGCCTCCTTACCAGAGATTGCTGCAGTCTCAGCGGCGACCGCCTCCGCACCCTTCACATCGCGGTCTGCAACCATCACGTGCGCCCCACGCTCTGCCGCCAGCAAAGCAACCTCGCGCCCAATCCCGCTGCCTCCTCCGACCACCAGCGCCACCCGTCGGCTCAACTCCTTCTCCGGAGGCTGCCTGCGAATCTTTGCCTCTTCCAGCTTCCAGTACTCAATGCGAAATGCCTCACTCGGCGGCAGAGCAACATAATTTGCGTGCGTCATGAACTGGTCTGCCGAAGAAGCAGGCCCAGCTTGCGGAATCTCCTTGCAGTCCACACCAGCGCCAAGTGCACCAGCGCCCTGCATTACGCCAATCGCATTGGTATAAAACTCACCTGTAACTCGCGACTCAGTTTTGTTCTTTCCAAAACTGAACATTCCCACGCCAGGAATTAACACAACCGTCGGGCTCGCATCACGCAGCCCAGGCGAATCCTTCAGTGCATGTTTCCTGTAGTACTCCGCATACTCCGCGCGATATGTCTCGAGCCCGGTTTCAATCAGCTCCTTCAGTTCCGCAGAATCCCCCACAGGATTCCATTTCAAAAACATAGGCCGAATCTTCGTCCGAATAAAATGATCAGGACAGCTGGTTCCCAGGTGCGCCAGCTTCTCCGCTTGCACCGAATTCACAAACTCCAACACTTGTCTCGAATCCGAAAAACTCCCAATCCACCGTTGTTTCCGCGACACCGCCCCTCGTAGATAAGGCATAATCGACACTGCAATCTGCCCACGATCCTCACGCGCTTTCACCGCATCGCCACCGAAGACCCGATATCCAGCAGCATGCCGCTCAATAAACTGCCCCAGCTGGTCAATGATCGTGATCGTACTTAGATAGCTTTCACGCTGCGTATTTCCCCACGTAAACAGCCCATGCCCACCGAGCACCACTCCATCGCAGCCTGGAGTTTCCGCAACAATCTTCTTAAGCATCATGCCTAGCTCAAAACCAGGCCGCTGCCACGGCAGCCAAGCCAGCTTATGCCCAAACTCCTTGTTGAACTCTTCCATCTTGATCTTTCCGTTCGCCGAAGCCGCCAACGCGATCCCCCAGTCGGGATGAAGATGATCCACATGCGGAAACGGCAGAAAGCCATGCAGTGGCGTGTCGATCGAAGCGGCCACCGGGTTGTTCCCAAATGTACACAACGGATACATGTCCACCATCTCGTCTTCCAGATCCACTCCGCGATACGCCTTCTCAAGAGCCAGCAGCTTATCGAGATAAAGCGTCGCAAACCCCGACCGCTTAATGCTTCCCAGATCGCCACCACTCCCCTTCACCCACAAAATCTGTTTGGCCTTTCCATCAAGCGGATCCACCTGTTCGAGCTTCGAGCTCGTATTTCCCCCGCCGAAGTTCGTTATCCGCAGATCCGAACCCAGCAGGTTCGACCGATACCGCAACAACTCCTGCGCATCCAGGTTCGTCGCCAACGCATCATCCCAACGATCCTCAAGAAACCGAAGACCCCTCTGTGCTGTCATGTGTCAACCTCTGTCGTGTCGGCCGAAACACGGCCCCGACCATCATTCCACACGTAACACCAATACGGCAACTATTTCCAATGGGAAAATGACACCCCGTTATTCCCAACCACCCCTAGGCTTGCGACAAAGATTCTCGAGTCACCATGCGGTGAGCCACGTAGTTATACGGGGGCACCGTCTGCCCCTTCAGCAGCGACAATCCAAGATGAATCAAACTCGGCCCATACGAACTCGTCTCGTGCGAAACCGACCCGATCAGCGGCGACCTCTCTCTGCGCATCTCCTGGATCGCTTCGGCGATGCAATCCTGCCCCACAATCGCGACATGCTTCTCACGTTTGTGCTCCCGCACCGCATCCACCGCACCCAATCCACTCGAGTCCGTAGCCGCCGCAATCAAAATATGTTTGTCTTTCGGATGCCGCTGCAGAAAATCTGAGATCAACTTCTTGCTCCGATCCCGCATCCCACGCCCATCAATCCGCACAAACGTTTCTACCGGCAGTTCCGGATGCCCCGCCCTTACGCCTTCAAACGCCCCTGTAATTCTGCTCTGCACCAATTGTCCAGCCTCCGGCAGATCGAGTCCGATCACCCAATCCACCTGGCCTTCCCAATGCGTCGTCGCATGAGCCGCCAGCGCCTCACCCGCCTCAATCCCCACCCGATAGTTATCCACTCCAAAATATGTCGCGTGCGGATGCGGAATATCGATTGCAATTAACGGAATTCCGGCCCCAGCAATCTTGTCACCGATCATCGGGGCAACCTCTTGCTCCACCTGAAATTCGATCACCAGGTCTACCTTACTCCGCACAAACTCCTCAGCATTCTTCAAAGCAGTCGCTGAATCGTACCGGTTATCAAGAATTAGCAGATCGACCCCGACCGAAGCCGCCGCATCCTTCAGACTCTCCGTCACCTCAACCGAGAACGGCATATCCGCGCTCTGGCCCCCGAAACCAAACCGAAGCTTCTTCGGCCTCGTCACTTGCCGGTACAGCCCATCCGGAGATTGCGACAGATACCCGCGGTGCACAAACGTCTTCAGTACTCGATACACCGTCGTCTTTGAAATACGCGTCTGTCGATGAATCGTCTCCAATGTCATTGGCTGATTCTCGGCTTGCAGCAGCTCAAGAATGTCCAGCGCCTTCGACAAAACCGGAATCAGATACAGTCTCTTCGTCGTTTTACGAACCGCCATAGTCTCCTGCCGGGCAACAACCACTCAGCCGCTCCATTATGCGGCAAACCCGGCATGTTTCGTTAATGAAATTCGAATTCCCTACAGAATCGCAAAAAATCCCTCTTCTAAAAACTACGTGGAGCAACACGGCTGCCCGGGCATTGGACGCAGGAGCTATGCGTAATTCATTGAGTTGGAGGAGTTTAGCAGAGACGTTTCGTTATCTTCGAAACAATGCAACTTAATATAGATAACTGGACAAGGCTACGCGTAGCTCGAAACGCTGCGAGCATTCCTGCTTCCGCGCTCCTGCGTAATCTTTTCGACATACCCACTCTCAGCCAGTGCCTTCAAGGGTTCAGCGGGGAGTCCGCGAGTTACCCTCCACTCCCGTAGCATCGGCCGCACATCCGTCCAGAACGCACTCCGGAAGCACTCCTCTGCCTCTACTAGCCGACACTGCTGCTGCAACTCAGCCAGACGAGTCTGATCCACCAGCGCAGCCTTCGCAAAAATCTCCTGAGCCGTCATTACCGTCTGTACCATCGCCTCCATCTTGCCCTTCAGATTGTGGCTTTGGTCGATCATGAACGCAACGTCGCTCCGCTCCTCAGGAGCGACACTCAAAATCTCATGAAAGATCCTAAATACCTGATAAGGGTCGATCGAACCCAGCGTCAGGTCATCATCGGCATACTTACGATCGTTGAAATGAAAGCCACCAAGCTCGCCCAGACGCAGCAACCAAGCCACAATCTGCTCGATATTCGTTCCCTGAGCATGATGCCCCGTATCGACCAACACCTTCGCCTTTGGTCCCGCTCGCCGCGACAGTTCCAATGCCATTCCCCAGTCGGCAATATCCGTATGATAAAAAGCCGGCTCAAACGGCTTATACTCCACCAACATCCGCTGGTTCTCTCCTAGCGCAGCATGGGTCGCCGCCAGCACCTCTTCCATGTAGCCGATGCGACGGCGAATGCTCTGCGTCCCTGGATAGTTCGAGCCATCGGCAATCCACAGCGAAACATCCTTCGATCCCAACGCACGCCCAATCTCGACCGAATCCAGGAGATGTGCCAGCGCATTCCCGCGAATCTCTGCACTCGGATTCGCGATCGACCCATACTTATACTCTGCGTCCTGAAACAGGTTAGGATTGATCGATCCAGACTTCACTCCATACTTCTTCTCCAGCGCCTGAATCGCCGGAACATCCGCTTTGCCCCCGGGAAGATCCCAAAGTACATGCAGTGCCACCGTCGGACTGGCACCCGTCAACCGATTGACCTCCGAAGCATCGCTGAACTTCTCTTCAATCGTCGTCGCCGCCCCACCCTGCACAAACTTCCCGAACCTGGTTCCGGTGTTTGCGAAGCCCCACGACGGAAGCTCGATTCGAAACCCGTCCAGAGCGCGCCAGATCGTCTGCGTATCCCGTTCCGTCGCACCTGAACCATTGGTTATCATTGTCCATCCCCTCATTCCATCAGATATTACACATAGAAATATACTCTCTATTGAAACATCCAGAAGAATCTACTTTTCCGGCGCAATTGTCAAAGGTATTTTCTCTCCAACTTCCTACCCAGCTAGAATTACATCGAGAAAACGAGGCCCGTGCACACCCTTAATTCGGGTCATCTCAATATCGGCGGTCGCTGACGGACCCGACACAAAAGTAGTCGCCAGATGAGCTGTCATACGCAGGCCCTCAATAGCTTCCGGTACGGTCTCGACTACATCCGCAACCCGGACCACGCACAAATGATAGTCCGGGACCAGGGTGATGACTCGCCTCCCTTGCCCAGCTGCATTTTGCAATACAAGAGTCCCGGTTTCCGCAATCGCTAACGTCGCGCCCGTCATTACGCCATCTAACCGATCAAGCTCCGTCGCGGTCAACCCCTCATCGAGAACCGCCTCAATGTCGCTGGGCATCCAGTCCGTTATCAGTCCCGGAGGAACGACGATTCGCCGCGTTCCACGATCGCCCAGCATCTTCGCCGCCGCCGCCCGCACATCGTGATAAGCCGCACGCATCACCCTTGCGTCATAGTCCCGCAGCCGATCTTCCAACAACTCCAGAACCGCCTCTCGCGGTCGAGTAGCCTGATGTTGATACCTTCGCTCAATACCATTCCATCCAAGCTGTGAGCTCGTGGCGTCGGCAACACCATCCTTGGCAACGCGAATCCTATGCAACACCTCTTCCCGAGCCGAAGTTGTACCTGTGTTAGTTGCCATTCTTGCCTCGCTTCTCCCACCAATCACGAAACGTCTCTTTCGGCATCTTCTTCAAATCTCGCGCCTGCGTCCACCCGCCCAACTGCCCCGGCAGCCACCCAATCCAGCCATCCTTCCTTACCAACGGAGTCTCGGCAACCTGCCCCAGCCGTTGAGCCGCGCGAAATCGCCTTTCACTACGAAAGATCATCCCCATCGTTCGCATCGCCAACGCCTCGGCGCTCAGACCCTTCTGCTTCACAACCTTGTTGCGCAGATGAATCAGCACCTCAGGAATATTGATCTTCACCGGACAAACCTCATAGCAAGCCCCGCAAAGCGAAGAAGCATACGGCAGCGACTGCGCATAATGCATCTCCTGCAACTGCGGAGTTAGAATCGCGCCAATCGGCCCGGCATACACCGAACCATACGCATGGCCACCGGTCTGTCGATACACGGGACAGGCATTCTGGCAGGCCGCACAACGAATGCAATTCAGCGTCTGTCGGGCCTCTTCATCCGCCAGAATCTCCGTACGCGCATTGTCCATCAGCACCACATGAAATATCTGCGGCCCGTCAGCAGCGTTCACTCCAGTCCACACCGAGTTGTACGGATTCATCCGCTCCCCGGTCGCCGACCGCGGCAAAAGCTGCAGAAAAACCTCCAGGTCCTGATACCGTGGAATTACCTTATCGATCCCTGCTACTGCAATCAGCGTCTCCGGCAGCGTCAGACACATCCTTCCGTTACCTTCGCTCTCCGTAATACACACCCCTCCGGTCTCGGCGATCAGAAAGTTCGCGCCGCTCACACCTGTCTTTACCCGAAGAAACTTCTCTCGCAGAAACATCCTCGCCGCATCAGCCAGATCGTGCGGCTGATCCCCCAAATCCGGCAGGTTCATCTTCGTTCGAAAGATCTCGCGAATCTCATGCCGGTTCTTGTGCAGCGCAGGCACGACAATATGCGAAGGCCGATCCTCGCCCAACTGAATAATCAGCTCCGCCAGATCCGTCTCAAACGGATGAATCCCCGCCTCCTCCAGCGCGGAGTTCAACTGAATCTCCTCTGTCGTCATCGACTTAATCTTGATAACCTCTTCCGATCCCGAGGCCTTCACCAGCGAGACAATAATCCGTCGCGCCTCCGCAGCATCCCGCGCCCAATGCACCACACCACCAGCCCGCGTGCAGTTTGCCTCAAACTCCTCCAGATAAAAATCCAGATTCTCCATCGTGTGTTGACGAATCTGCTTCCCTGCCTCACGCAAATCCTGCCAATCAGGCATCTCTCCCACAACCCGCGCCCGCTTTGCCTGAATAAGATCCGTCGCATGACGAACATTCTTCCGCAACTGCGTATTCCCCATCGCCGTCTTTGCCGCAATCGGAAACAACGGTGCAGTCTTCGGATCCAGGCCAACGCCGCTCATTGCGCTGCCTCTTCTCCAGCCAGAATCTCTGCCAGATGCACCGTCTTCACATCCATCTTCTGCCGGTGCAGCGCACCCTCAATGTGCATCAGGCAGCTGTTATCGCAAGCAGTACAAGCCTCAGCCTTCGTCTCCAGAACCGCGCTCACTTTATCCGCTAGCATCGCCCCGGAAACATCCGCGTTTTTCACGGCAAACGTTCCGCCAAACCCGCAACACTGCTCCAGCCCCTTCAACTCCACGAGATCGATTCCCCGCACCGCCTTCAACAACCGAACTGGCCCATCGCCCAGTCCGAGGTTCCGCAGTCCATGACAACTCGCATGGTAAGTAACCCGATGCGGATAGTGCGCACCCACATCCTCCAACCCCAACCGCTTCGTCACAAACTCCGAAAACTCAAATACCTTCGGCAACAGAGCATCCACTGCCCCAATCAACTCAGCCTTCCCAATCTCAAGAGCCATCTTCGGATAATGATCACGCATCATCGCCACGCACGAAGAAGAAGGCACCACCACCGCCTCCGCACCCTCAAATTGAGCAACAAACCGTTCCAGCAAAGGCATAGCCTCAGCCTGATAGCCAGTGTTGTAGTGCATCTGTCCGCAACAAGTCTGGCCTGCAGGAAACTCCACCGTATGCCCCAGCCTCTCCAGCACCCGCACAACTGCTTTGCCTGTCTCCGGAAACAACGTATCGTTATAGCAGGTAATAAACAGCGAGACTCGCAGACTAACCTCCGCAGAACCAGCGTTCCGGAACAAAATTCAATAGAGAGTATATTTCCCCAACGCAACATGCGTCAGGTACCATAGTACCGCTTACCGAAGAATCATTATCCTGCATCACTACGAGGTCACGTGGGACCAAATCCGTTTCTAGGCGTCATCTTTCACTGGATAGGAGGCTTCGCCTCTGCCACTAACTTCATCCCCTTCCGCGGCATCAAGCGTTGGTCGTGGGAGATCTACTGGCTTATTCAGGGCTTCGCCGCGTGGATTGTGGCGCCTGTCGTCCTCGCCTGGCTCTTCGTCCCCAACGTCTTCGGAATCCTCCACACCTCCTATGCGCAGGATCCCAGCAGCGTCTATTACCCCATCCTCTGGGGAATTCTCTGGGGAGCCGGCGGCCTCACCTTCGGCCTCGCCATCCGCTATCTCGGCATCGCTCTCGGATACGCCATCGCCCTTGGCCTTTGCGCCGCCTTCGGGACGATCATCCCCCCTATCTATCACCACGAGATTCATTCCATCCTTCACACAACCTCCGGCCAGATTATCTTGCTGGGTGTTTTGGTATGCGTCGTCGGCGTCGCCGTCAATGGAGCTGCTGGCATGTCGAAAGAGCGCGAAGTTACGCCCGAAGAAAAAGCTGAAGCTGGAGAGACCGATTACAACTTCGGCAAAGGCCTCGCCGTCGCCATCTTTGCTGGAATTATGAGCAGCTTCTTTGCCTTCGGACTCGACGCAGGCAAGCCAATAGGCAGTCTGGCAAAATCCACCCTGCTGGCAAATAACCGCCTCGACCTCTGGCAGAATCTCCCCGTCCTCATCGTAGTCCTCTGGGGAGGCTTCCTCACTAACTTCATCTGGTCGGCCATCCTCATCTTCAAAAACGGCTCCGCCAAACAGTTTGTAGGAGAGCCCGGCCTCAATCCCATGCGCGCTACTCACGCCTCAGGCGACACCCTCGTCGACTTCGATCCCCTCGACCCCTCTACCTACGATCGGCTCGCTCCCAAAACCCTCGTTGCCAACTACTTCTTCGCCGCCCTCGCCGGTATCGTCTGGTACTTCCAGTTCTTCTTCTACTCCATGGGCCAGACCAAGATGGGCAAGTACGACTTCTCCAGTTGGACCCTCCACATGGCTTCGATCATTATCTTCGCAACCCTCTGGGGACTCTTCCTCAAGGAATGGCGCGGCACCAGCCGGCGCACCAAAATCCTCGTCGCCACAGGCCTCTTCCTTCTCGTCAGCTCGACAGTCGTCGTAGGATATGGCAACTACCGTAAGTCCCTGGAAACATCCCCTATTAGCATCACTCAGTAGCTAAACGAACACCGTTCACTCACCTTCCTCCGGAAGCCGCAGCCCATGCCATCGAATGGAAGACTCTGCCGCTGAGTGTCCCACGGAATCTCTTCACCACTCCAACCGCCCTGTAAGAGACTGGTTCTGCATCGTGCGTCTTCGCGCGGTCCGGCGCATCTGCTGCTACGGACGCTTTCTCGCTCCCTAACGTCTTACAGCCCTAATATGAGCTGCCATCGTCTAAACTGGTTAAGAAATGATTCCCACTCTCGAATGGCTTCCTGAAGGCGTAAATTTTCTCGATCAAACCAAGCTTCCCCTGGAAGAAACTTACGTCTTAGCAACCGACTACAAACAAGTCGCCACCGTCATCCGCGATATGATCGTCCGAGGCGCTCCCGCCATTGGTGTCTCCGCCGCGATGGGCATGGCCATCGGCATCAACTGCAGTAAAGCGGCCAATCTCGACGATCTCACCGTGGAAGTCGCCGTCATCGCGAAGACCCTCGCCGAAACCCGCCCGACTGCCGTCAACCTCTTCTGGGGCATCGACGAGATTCGCAACCTTTACAACCGGCTCGCAGCCAAAAATACACCCATCGCCGAGATCAAAGCCGCCGTGGTTGCCCGCGCAAACCAGATGTATGACGAAGACATCGCCGCCTGCAAAAAGATGGGTGCAAACGGGGCTTCCCTCCTGCCCAGAGAAGGCACTGTCCTCACTCACTGCAATGCCGGTGCACTCGCCACCTGTGGCTACGGCACAGCCCTCGGTGTCATCCGTGCTGCCATCGAGCGCGGCCACAAGATCGACGTCTTCGCGGATGAAACCCGTCCCTTCCTCCAAGGCGCCCGCCTCACCGCCTGGGAGCTCATGAAGGACAACATTCCCACCACAGTTCTCTGCGACAACATGGCCGCCCATCTTATGAGCAAAGGACGAATCCAGGCCGTCATCGTAGGAGCCGACAGAATCGCCGCCAACGGCGACGTCGCCAACAAGGTCGGCACCTATGGGGTAGCCATCCTTGCCAAAGAGCACGGAATCCCGTTCTACGTCGCGGCCCCCTGGTCTACGGTTGACCTCGACACCGCTACCGGCGACGGCATCCCCATCGAGCAGCGCAACGCCCGCGAAGTCACCCACTCCAATGGGAAACAGATGACCCCACACGGCGTAACCATTGAGAACCCCGCCTTCGACGTCACCCCCGCCAGATACATTACTGCCATCATCACCGAACGCGGAGTCCTCCGCGCTCCATACGAAAAATCGATCAGCGCTATGGCCACTCACGCCGTTCCTCTTGCCGCTGAACGA
>Ga0206958_1070_pt1 | contig 31949 bp, 18 predicted proteins | sample Alteio_BWOrgHeat_33_FD_152968 | JGI IMG/M metagenome (GOLD analysis project Ga0206958, IMG submission 152968) | Enriched cells from forest soil in Barre Woods Harvard Forest LTER site, Petersham, Massachusetts, United States -... | ecosystem: Environmental > Terrestrial > Soil > Temperate forest >... | reverse complement strand
CGGATGGCGAGAACAAGCTTTCGTTTACCTTGAATCGCCGGATGAAGTACCGCCGCTTGGCTTCTGCCGTCTCGAAATAGTCTTCTTTCGGATGCGCGAGAATGAAATCGAGCGCCAGGAGCCTGGTCTTGATGTGAGTGAGTTCGTGCTCCCGCCGATTGCGGAGATAGTCTTTGCCGATGGCGGTGTAGAGTTGCCGTGAGCAGAGGTGATAGACGAGACTTCTTCGCGTGTATCGCTGGGCGCTGGCATGACCAAGGCTGAACAGTTTTTCGACAAGCCGGGCATTGCGCTTGCCGCTCTTGGCCTTGGCAAAGTCGAGAAACTGTCGCACTGTGAAATACCCCGAATGCGTCGCCACAAGGAAGAGAAACCGGGCTTCCACGTCGGTGTAGCCGAAGGCGCGGAGCTTGGCGAGTTGGTCTTCGCGGAAGTTCATGGTCTAAAAACCTAGGATCGCTGTAGTCAACTCCCGGTCGTCGCGGATACGGCGAAGGCGGTCTGTCTCGCCATGCCGGGCATAAATCTGAAAGCCGGCGCGAGCTTTTTGGGAAAGCCCACGCGGGCGGTAATGTTCCGTGGCAAGCTCAAGGTCGTGCCGCTGAATCTCGTTGTCGTGCTGGTTTACGTACTCGATGCGCAGGTCGGGAATGGGGATCCTGCCCGATACAATCTTCAGGTGATACCGCTCTGCAATTTCTTTTCTAAGCGTTTCAGAGTTCCGATTCTTGTCCTTGGAGGTACGCGCGAGCCGGGCATAAAGCTCCTGTTTCATTTCATAGTCGAGCTGGACTCGGAGGACTCTGCCGCCACGGCTTTCGATCTCGTCGCTGACCTTGTGATAGAGCCGGTAGAGGTCCACATCATGGAAAGCTTCTTTCGGTTTCTTGAGTCCGTGATAGGTGGCTTGGTCGGAAGGGAGAACCTTGCCGCGAGATAGGAGTTTGTGCCCTTCCTTGGTTAGCGTTACAAACTGAGTCGGATTGTGCTCGGGATCAGCGATCATGGTCTCCTTCATGAGCCCTTGCCGAATGAGACTCTCCACGTCGTTTTCGACCCTCGCACGATCGCCGTTGTATGCGAACTCGGCGAGGTCTCCGGCGGCGACAACGCGGAATTTGCCGACTTCGGAAAGTGCGTGAATTTCGGAATCCCTCAGTGAATAAGTCTTGTTTCGGTCCGTGTACTGGGTGCGGACGCGCTGAGAAAGTATCGCGTGGACGCGCTCTTCGCGGGCCAACGGAGGGCGGTCTCTGTTGGAATGATCGCGCTCTTCGCGGCCAAGTTTGTCAGCGCGCTCTTCCTCGCGATGAATGTTATGAAGCTCGGTCCACTTGCTCCAGTCGGTCGAAGAACTTCTGTCTACGTCGCGGGCTGGGGCAAAATCGGAACCGCGGAAATCATCAAGTTCGAATCCGTCAAAGCCTCGCGACATGGAAGCTTCTCCCTGTGACTTACCGCGTGCCCTGACTCAATTGGGGCACTCGCAAAACGAAACAAATTGCTGGCGCGCAGTGGTATGGCTCGAAGAAAGAAGTTAGAAGGGATGGATTGCTGTGCATCGGACTTCCTTTATTTGGGCGGATTTTCAGGACTCAGCGACTTGGCTGGTTCGCCGCTACCGTAGAGGAACACTTCCTCGACATTCTTGCCGAAGAGGCGAGAAATTCTGAAAGCCAGCGAAAGGCTCGGGTCATACCTACCCGTCTCGATGGCGTTGATGCAAGCACGCGATACCTCCGCATGCATAGCCAACTCCGCTTGCGTCCATTCCCGCTCTGCCCGTAAGACCCGCAGCCGCGTCTTCATTCGTGCCGCCAGTGCCGCTGCCATGAGGAAGTCGCCAGCCCCAAGCTCCAGAGAATGACAGCGAAGGCTGCATTCCCGTATCCCGGGACGCGGGGGAAGCCGAAATTCTCCAGAAAGGCTTCCAACACCAAGACGCAGAGCATTCCCACGAAAGCGAACCTTAGCGCCTCGTTAATGTATTGCTGTTCGAATTCGTCGATATTCTGCAGGAAACGAAGAAGAGTCCAAATTCCCAGAATCGAGGCTAGAAGGGCGAGCGCCAGCAGCGCGTTGCGCTGGAAGTTGCGCGAGTACTCTGCAAGAGTGAAGGCCGCACTACAGCCCACCGCTGCTGCATAAAAAACCCGGAGTAAGCTCCGCTTCTTTAGGACAAGGGGGTCAACGGGATCGGGTCGAAGCCACATGGGAGCCTCCCCAATTAGGGTTCGAGCAGCCTATACCATCCCGAGCAAAATGTCACCTATAAATATCATTATGATGCTATCTGATATCCAATGGCTGTCTATGACGATCTTCAGAGTCTTTCACTCGGACACGAAAGCAGCGTTCCTGCTAGAAGCAGCCTAGGCGTTGAGTAAACGACAAAGCATCCCTGTCGGTTAACAGGGCTTCACATGATTTCAACGATGACGACTTATTGGAATGAAACGGGGGTGATCAGCGCTGGCAAAGAGATCCGAAACGTGCAACCACTCCCCGGTGTGGATAATAGCTGAATGTCCCCGCCGTGAACTCGGACAGCCCACTGAGCGATCGCGAGCCCAAGGCCGGTTCCACCTGCCTGACGCGACCGGGAATTGTCGACCCGATAGAAGCGATTAAAGATTTTGTCCACATGTTCAGGTGCTATCCCAGGACCGCTATCTACAACTTCCAGGCGAATGGTTTCTGCCTGTTCGCAGTAGACTCGGACATGAATCGTTCCGCCGGCGGGTGAGTATTTCACGGCATTATCGATGATGTTTACAACAGCCTGCGTGAGAAACACGCGATCGCCTTTCATACTCACACCCTCATTACCGTCAATGGTTATGTGCTGCTCTTTCTCTTCAACGAGGACTTCGAAGAGTCCGGCTGCTTGGCGGGCGAGATCCATGACACGGAATACAGTGGGATGCAGTTGGATGCATCCAGCGTCCGCTCGTGAGATCGTGAGGAGGCTATCGATCAGAGTAGTTAGCCGCTTGACTTCCTCGAGCATGCTTCCGATGGCATCACGGTATTCTTCGCGGGAGCCGTCCCTCTGAAGCGCAACCTCACCAACGCTCCGGAGTGACGCTAACGGCGTGCGCAGCTCGTGAGACGCATCTGACGTGAAGCCACGGAGTTGCTCGAAAGACTGCTCAAGTCGTGCCAGCAAGTTGTTAAAAACTCTTGCTAGCTGCCCCAGTTCGTCGCCAACCTCCTCATTGGGGAGACGCTCATTAAGCCGCTCAGATGTGATTTGCTCAGCACGGCGCCCCATCTCCCGCAGCGGCCCTAGGGCGCGCTGAGTGAGTACGTATCCTCCAAGACCCGCCAGGATCAACGCGATTGGCAGGACAAACGACGAAGCCAAGACTAATTCCTTAATGCGTGCCCGAATAGGCTCCTCGCTAAAGGCCAGGCGAATCACAAGAGGACGACCGTCGAGGGGCCAGCGGCGGCTCACCATCCGGACAGGCGTGCCATCATCAAGGCGCGTCGATCGCGGAGAGAATTGATCTTCGCCTTCGCCGGGAAGGGGGGTTCCTCCGAGCGACCGGTGGCCGAGCCGCTCATTGCGATATAAGACGCTACCCTCAGGCGAACGAATTTCCAATAATCGTTCCAGCAAGCGCTTGGAATCCGGATGTTTGTGATAGTCCTCCCGCAGATCCAGATTCCCCCCGGCGTCGAAATACAGAAGCCCTTCCACATTTTCGATTTCCTGAACTGCGTAATGAGTCAGTTGGTCACGCAATTGAAGAAACAGAAAAAAGGCGGTAAAGCTCCAGGTGACCATCAGCACGCTTGCCAGCACAAAGATATACCAAATGGTTAAGCGCGTGCGGATATGTTTGGGACGAAGGTTGCGGATCACGCGTGTTCCCTTCCTTTAACAGACCGGCAATTCGTTTCGAGCAGCGCTACTCCCAGCGAAATTCCCAGCCGTTGTTCAATAGCCATGAACTGAACAGGGCGATCCGGGAGAAACTCGAATCTGTGATCAAATTCCTGCGAGCCTGCGCACTCTGTGTCCATTCGGCAGTAGCTGAGATCACTTTCACGTCCCCTACTAAAATCGCCTTGCCTAGGTTCCATGGAAACAAACTAATTTCTTAAGATTATCTGACCCCAGTCTTCAGAATAACGTAATGCAATCTTATGCAATAACCTGATCCGAAACAATGAAGCCCACTCGCTAATTGAATTAATTGTACGTGCACAAGACGCTGGCGCGAGGGTCAAGAGTGGATCCTGGATGTTAGACGGGTTCTACAAAAGAAGCGAACCCCCACTTTAGCCTGCATAAGCTGAAGCAATTTCTTTTGGAGAGAGAACGTAGAGTCGCTGGGTCCGAAGTAACCGCGATTAAGGGCCCTGGCGGAGAAGGAGAGGAGACGAAAATGGCGAGGATAAGGGCTGGCCACCTTTGTTTTCTGGCGATATCGATTTGCGTTGTGGCACTAACGGCAAATGCACAGTCATTCAGAGTTCAGTGTCCGACCAGCACCATTACGCACCCGGACCCAGGTAATACAGGGGTCAATAATTTGGAACCTGCGTACACCGGTCCGACGCCCATGGCAGTCAATGGCCAGGGATTTTACGCGCCGACCGGGCCCGCGAACGGCGCGATCAAATGCCAGCAGGTCTCGGGTGGGGACGGTTACTCGACGATGGCCGATGGCACGCAGACGTTCATGTTTTCCTTCGGACCTTTGTCTGGACTCTCAAAGATTGCTAACGGCCAGGCCGGCACAGACTTCCCGTACGAGTTCAATTCCATATATCCCGGAATTCTCGCGCCCGGAGATCCAGCCACGACGGATGGGGTGACAGCCAATAGTTGGCCAGGGTTCCCTCTCAATACTGGGGGGTTTACTTGGGACGGCGCCGTTGGACTGACGCCCGACTTGGATGCCATCGCCGACGGTAAGTGCACCGCCCCTTGTCTCGATGGACATGTGGATCCACGTCAAATCATGGATATCGGCGTGATGAATGGCAACATCCCGGCGCCCTTAGTGGCCTTTGATGAGGACGACGAAATGTTCCTCACTCTCACCAACGTGGGTATGATAATGCGGCCGGACCTCTTCGAACAGCACACCATTCACTTCCACGGGTATCCCAACGCTTCGTCCGTGTATGACGGCGTGCCGGACGCCTCGGTGGCCATCAACATCGGCGGCAGCTTCACTTATTACTACTTTTCGCCGGATGCCGGCACATACTTCTGGCATTGCCACATCACGCCTCCCGAGCACTTGCAGATGGGCATGGTTGGGCAGCTTTATGTGCGCCCCCGCCAGGATCGCGTCCCTAGCGGCAACTTGCTTTATGCATCGCTCCAGACGCAACAAGGGGATCTGCGTACGGCCTGCAGACGGCCCGGTGACGGCATCACCCCTAGCGTAACTGCCGCTCCAGACATTCTGTGTGCCAACCCGCTTCCGGCATTCAACACCGGCGCCGCGCAAGGCACTGACAAGCTGGGCAGCCCGCAAAAATACGTCTACAACGACGGCGACGGCTCCACGGCTTATGACACGGAATACGCCCTCCAGATCCACGGCTTCGACCCCAACTTCCACTTTGTCGGCATGACGTTCAACCCAGAAAACTTTGCCACCATGAAAGATAAGTATTTTCTGTTGAATGGCCGCAGCTATCCGGACACGGTTACGCCCGGTCCCCTGGCGACGCAGTCGTCGGATGGCCGAGTGCACTACTCGCAGCCCTTGCCATCGATTATCAACATTCCGGTGGGAGGAAAGGCCTTGCTGCGCATTGCTGACCTGGACGTCTCGGAGTATCAGACGCTGGCCACCTTGGGAATTCCCATGAAGGAAGTGGGCTTTAATGCCAAGCTGCTGCGGGATCAGGAAGGAAATAACCTCGAGTTCTACACCAACTCAATCACGCTGGGCGGCGGCGAGTCGCTGGATGTGATTCTGGACGCCAGCGATGCGGGCTGCGGATCCACTGGGTGCGCGGCAACTCTTTATCCGGCCGGTAGCGTTTTCTATCTCTACACTCCCAATCTCGACCACCTGTCAAACTCCGAAGAAAATTTCGGCGGTCTCATGACCGAGGTGCACATCTGCAACAGCATCACCAATGGTGTCTGCAATTAGGAGAGCAGCAATGAGGGCAACGAAAATGACGAAATCGATCTCGATCACAAGATTGCTTCTGGCAGCCGTAGTGGCGCTCCTACTCGTGGCGACGGCGCACGCTGCGACTCCTGGGATCACTGGCCCGACGTTCAACTTGACGGCGCAGACCGCTTTCCTGAATCAGCCGGATGGGGCGGCGGTTTATGCCTGGGGATATGGCTGCAACGGTGCACCAACTGGATTTGCGCCCGCGGCGATCACGAACGCGACATGTCCTACCATGCAAGTTCCTGGACCTACCCTGATCGTCACGGAAGGACAGACCGTCACGGTGACGCTGACGAATGGCCTTCCCACTTCGGTCGGCAACACCTCGATTCTCTTTCCTGGATTTACCGTGACCACGGGAGGCACAGGAGTTCCCGGCCTACTGACACAGGAAGCGCCACCGGGCGGATCGGTGACCTACACGTTTTTGGCCTCAACTCCCGGTACTCATGCCTACTACAGTGGCACGCAAAGCGACTTGCAAATTGAGATGGGTCTGTACGGCGGTCTGATCGTGCTTCCCGCCAACGTTCCTTCCAGCTGCACTTCTGGTTTGGCCGTTACCAACCAGTCTGTGAAAGGTGTTTGGGGCGAAGCTGACTTCCGGCTGGCGGCTTCTGCATATGACAGTCCGCTGACGTGCTACGACCGGGAGTATCTGTTTCAGTGGTCTGAAATGGATCCCGCCATTCACCGCGCGGCTTTGGCGCAGGTTACCGCGACGCAGGGTTGCGTTGTTACGGACCCCACGTGCAAATTGCAAGTACCGACAGAACCCTATCACCCTGCTTATTTCCTAATTAACGGCCGCTCGATGCCCGACCTTATGGACGCGAACTACGGGGCCGAGTATCCGCACCAGCCCTATAACGGCAATCCTCATATGCATCCAGGCGACCTGACATTGGTTCGTGCTATCGGCCAGGGACGCTGGCAACATCCGTTCCACGAGCACGGCAACCATGTGCGCATCCTGGGGCGCGACGGGAACTTGGTTACCACGCCTGACGGAAATGGTCTCGCCGGGCTGTTGATGTTCAACACCGACACGACTCCTGGCCAGGCTTTTGAAGGGATTTTCTACTGGTCTGGCAGGGGGCTTAACTGGGATCCCTACGCTCATAGTCCCAAGTCCAGCGACCCCTACGCCACTGTTGGCTGTACGCCCGATGCCAACGGTTACAACACGCAGGTGGTCACTCTCGATAAGCTGCACACCATCAACTACTACGAGTGGTGCGGGGACCACAACAAGCCCCTGGAAGTCGCTCCCTTTGGCGATGTCGCTGGCGGCGGCCCAGCCACTCTGCCCGATCCTAACATTTTCACAAACGGTGCTTGGTATGGCGGAACGCCCTATCTCGGTCCCGATGCCACGACGCGCTCGGCCGGGCCTACCGATAATTTGCAGCCCTCCAATACGCAAGCCAACCCAGCCAACGAGCGCGGTTTTGCGTTTATGTGGCACTCCCACAACGAACGTGAAATTACCACCAACAACGTTTTCCCCGGCGGAATGCTAATGATGATGCTGGTTGATTCCCGTGAATTTGTGATCGACGAGTCCAACTGAACTGACGGCGAGGAAGAACGATGCGAAACTATAATTTCAAAGCAATCATCAAAGCCGCGCTGCGAGTCGCGTGCATCCTTCCTTTCGCGGCAGTTGCGGCCTTCGGCCAGCAGCAGGTTAATCTGACTGCGGCACCGGCCACCGCGCCCCTGCCGGATGGGTCGGCGGTGCCGATGTGGGGCTACAGTTGCGGCGCGGCCGTGACTGGCTCGACCGCCACCTGCACCGCTCTGAATCCCGCCGCGGGAGCGGGCATGTGGTCACCTGTCGTGATCACTGTTCCCACGGGACAGGCCCTGACCATCAATCTCACCAACGGTTTGCCCGCACCTGTACCGACCTCAATCACCATCGTAGGTCAAGTCGGCGGCGGTCTCGGAGTTCTCGGCCAAAGGACTACCACGCAAGCTCCGAAGCATGACAACCAGCCGGTGACGTGGTCGACGGCTAACGCTGCGGGCGGAGTCTTTACGCCGCCGCCGCAAGGGCCGCGCGTGCAGTCGTTCGCTACCGAAGTGGCGCCAGGAGCAACCATGGCATTGAGCTGGAGCCTCCTCAAACCGGGCACCTACCTCATCGAGTCTGGCACGCACCCCTCGATTCAAGGACCCATGGGTCTGTACGGGATTTTGGTAGTCACTTGCCCCCCAGGGGCAGCAGTCGGAGCCTGTACGGCGCCTGGCACGGCTTATCCCGTCAATGGCACTAACACTGGAGCTGTGACGTACAACGCGGAAGTTCCTCTGCTTCTGAGCGAAATCGACCCTGCACAAAATAACTCGGTGAACACGGCGGTGAACACCGCAGGGTTCAACGAGTCTTCGACACTCGGACCGTTCCTGGGAGTCGCCATTGCTTCCCTCAAACTCACCTCGGGAGGTTCCGGCTACACGGCCTCGGCTACCGTCAACTTCACTGGCGGAGGTGGCAGCGGCGCTACAGCGAGTGTGACCGTAGATACCACTACCGGGAGCCCGACTTTCGGGCAAGTAACCGGCATTACTCTGTTGACCCCAGGCACGGGCTATACGTCCGCTCCCACGGTTCAGATAACGGATACAGCAGTTACCATACCTGCAACAGCGGTAGCGGCGCTATTACTCCAGCCAAATGGGATTGCGCATTGCAGCGGAGGAGCAGCGGCATGCTACCCACCGGCGGTCAACTACACCCCGCTCTATTATACGATCAATGGAGTTGCCTTCAACAAGACCAATGCGACGGGCTCCTTGTTCGCAGCCACGCCGGGTACAGTGGCCACGCCGGTTTCAGGCAACGTCCTGGTCCGTCTGGTGAATGCCGGCTTGCGCATGCACGTTCCGGCGATCTTGGGCTCGCAGACAATGCAAACGAGCACTTCGTCTGCTGTTGGCGGCTTCTCTCTGATTGCAGAAGATGGCAACCCTCTGCCGGGCCTCCCGCGAGTACAGACCGAAGTGTTCATGGCTGCAGGCAAGACTTACGATGTGATGATCAATGCTCCTGCAACTGGTGCGAACGCTCTCCCCATCTACGACCGAGAGCTTAGCCTCTCTGCCAATGCCACCCAGCGCGACGCCGGTATGCTGGCATACATAAGTGTTAACGGTTCCGCAATTCAGGCAGGCATCCCTGCGCTCGGGGGCGCGACAGCCAACACCGACAATTATTATCTGGTTGCCGGAAACACGCTCACGGTGTCGGATCCGTCCAAGGGGGTTCTCGCCAACGACGTCAATGTTCTCGGTGCTAAAATGTCCACTCCGCCCACCGGCGGTACCGTGGCGCTGAATTTGGATGGCACTTTTACCTATGTGCCCAACGCTGGCACCCTGTCAGATTCGTTCATGTATTGCGGTAACGGCACAACTTCGGGTGCAGCCTGCGCGACGGTGAACCTGAACCAATGTACCGTCGCGGCCGGTTGCCTGGAAGCTGCCAACGGCATCACCGTTAACAACATCGCATTCAACTCGAATGTGGCCACCTACCTTAAAATCCCGTCCCCCGGCGTCTTGTCCGTTGACAGCGACTCGAAAGGCCATCCTCTTTCGGTGAACGTGGGGAGCGTCGTGCAGGGGGCAGGCCTGACCCTTGCAATCGATTCGCATGGCGGGTTCAGCGCAAGCGTTCCAGCAGCGGGAACTTACTACTTCGGTTATTCAGTGAAGAATTCACAGGGGACGGCGAGCACCACAAGTGCGTGCACTGCGGACCCGACCGCGACGGCAGTGGCCGGTTGCGGGTTGGTTTCACTAACTTTCCCAACGGGCAGCGGACTTACAGTTACAGTTCTAGACGGAAAAGACAGAACAAGCACTATTACCGACTATCGCTGGATCATTGAGGAAGACAAGACCCTGTATGTCGACCCCACGAAGACGACAAACCAAGGCCCAAACGGCCCTCTGGTTCCAGTTCTTGGGGTCAACTTCCACACCAGCCACATGACGTTCGTGGCGCAGGGCTGCACGGGAGCCGTGTCTTGCGAAGCGGGCCAGACCGTTTTCGATCCGGTCAGCGTGACTCACATCCCGGCGGTTTGCGATTTAGGTGATGGCGTTTGCAGGTCTGCCACACAAAAGACGGCGGTTCTTCCAGGCGCGGTCGCTCTGGATCCGACCAAGCGCTATTACATCTCGATTTTGCCAGGAGATGCGGGCACCCCGTTCGCTACCGGAAACACCTCGGCCAACTGCGCCAATGGCGCTGGCGCGCCGGGGGCATCCAACTGCGGCCACACCATGGGCGGTGCTTCCATCCTCTTTCCGGCCGCCAATACAGCCGTCACGGCGCTGGTGGAGCCCGGTCCGTTCCCGCCGGGGAAACTCTCGGTATCTGTGTTCGAGGACGACTTCCCACTCAACGGTGAGCAAGATGCCGGTGGCGGAGTCGACGTGCTGGCGACCAACGAGCCGGGTCTAGGGGGGTTCAACCTAGTCCTCGTTGACCAGGCCGGTCGCTTCGGTGATGTGACCGGGCAGATGACCTACGACATGTTTAACCAGCCGTTGTCGAACGCCTTGTCGGGGCAGAAGGATGCGGCCACTGGGTTGGATGCTTGCCCGATTGCGAATCAGGCTACGAGTGATCCGACTCAGGTGGGCATCACAGGCATGATTGTGACCTGCCCGAAGTACGAATCGGACGGCAAGACTCTATCCCCGCTGGCGGGGCAGGCCGTCATTGCCAACCTGATGCCGGGATTTTACAGCGTGATAGCTACGCCAGGGGCCGACCGGATTGCCCGAGGTGAAGAGTGGCTGCAAACCAACACCCTGGACGGCCAGAAGGCCCACGATGCGTTCATCCGCATCGGAGAGCCGGCCTACTTCCAGGAGTATGGGCCGGCGGGTTACCACGATTCCATCGGCTTTGCCAACCCGGCGATCATCAATGCCCGAAAAGCTGGAGTCTGCGGTGGTAGCGACCCCAACCTCACGGGTAAGAACTGCACCAATTCCGTGACGGGCAAGATCACGAGCGCTCGCGTGAGCCGGCCGCCCGATGAGAGACTCTACAGCAGCGGTTCGCACGATGCGTACTATTGGACCCAGTGCTACGTGAGCTTCGGAGATCCCGATGGCGAAGATTTCGCGTTCACAAAGTGCAACGCCGATGGGACCTTCACCCTTTCGGGTCTTCCTGATGGTTCTTGGCGACTCACCATCTTCGACCAGTGGAACGATCAGATCGTGGACGGCCTGTCAACGCCCGTGTTTCTGTCTGGCGGCAAACTCGTCGATATGGGAGACATTCCGGAACAGCAGTGGCAGACGAACGTCTATACGCGAACTTTCATTGACGACAACAAGGATGGCGTCTCGCAGTCTACTGAGGCGGGAATTCCTCTGATTAACACCACCGTTCGGTACCGCGACGGCAGCCTGGCCAACAACCTACTGACGGACTTCACGGGTACCGCCAATTTCAACGAGACGTTCCCGCTATTCGCCTGGTATGTCGTTGAAGCGGATACAACTCGTTATAAGACGACCGGTATCCACACGGTCTACGACGTGGGCGGGCCTGCTGACGGCTCAGCGGCATGCAGCCAAACGGGCTATCCGGCCTGCGGAAACTCGACCATCGGCAAGTTCCTGGCGAACACCGCCGAAAAGATCTCTCTGCCGATCAACCTCCGCGTACCGGGCGCGGTCTATTGCGCCAACGCGGACTGCACCGGTGCGTCGATCCAAAATGGACCGAGCAGCAGCGCGCCTCCCACTAGCGGGACCACCTACCTTTCGAGCGGCCGAATCGATGCACCCTGGGTTGCGGCTGAGGGCTGGCAGGGCTTCATTGGCCAAAACAATTTCATCGAATTCGGTAAGACGCCGTACGCGCCTGGAGAGAATGGAGGCATCCACGGACACGTTGTCTATGCGTCTACACGGCCGTTTGATGATCCGTATATGCTCGTTCAGACGCAATGGGAACCGCTGATTCCGAATGTCACTATCAATCTCTACCAGGAGGGCACAGCGCCCGATGGCAGCCAATCCCTGAAGTTGGTCGACACCACCCAGACCAGCAGTTGGGACGATTGGTCGCAGGGCTTCCGATCCGATGGCATGCCCAACATGAACTGCCCGGGGCAGGGGAGGGATACAGGTACAGCCGCTGATCTCTTCTTTTTCACGTTGTTTAACCAGCCGAACTACCTCAACCTGTACAACTCCCAGCACGGCGGGCCCGCCCCGACGGCGCTGCCCTACAACTCCCAGTTCAAGTGCTATGACGGCTTGCACAGCTTTAACCAGCTCCAGCCGGCGCCTTACGACGGCATGTACTCGTTTCCCAGCGTCACCGGCCTGGACCCCATGACAGGAAAACCCACCGGGACGAACTGCACCGGCTGTACAAAGAACCCTGACTCGACTGATCCCTATCGGTTTGGCCTCCCCATGCTGCCCGCCGGCAAGTACGTGGTGGAAGTGGTTCCGCCTCCCGGCTATGAGCTGGTGAAAGAGGAAGACAAGAACATTCTGATCGGCGACAATTTCATTGCCCCGATCACGCAGGAGTTCGGCGGCTTGGGTAACATATTTATCCTTCCCGACCAGGCTCAGGTCGCCAGCGCTTACAACCCGTATAACCCCCAGAATCCAACGCAGAGCTTCGGAGCCAGCCCGAACAATGGGATAGTCCCCGCGTTTGTGCCCGAGCCCACTTGGCCGTGCGTCGGCGAAGCGCGAATTGTGCCCGACTACATCAGCCTCTTCCCGCAAACCCAACAAGTAGCGCCGTTCGCCGGTGCTAGTCGCAACCTCTGTGACCGCAAAGAAGTGACGTTGGGCGACCAGATGGGCGCCATTGCCAAATTCTTCCTTTACACCTCGACGCACATCGCCGCAAAAACCACCGGCATCATCACGGACGACTTCACTTCGGAATTCGACCCGTTCTCGCCGAGTTTCGGTGAGAAATTCTCGCCGGCCAACTTGCCAGTGTCCTACAGGGATTGGACCGGAGCCGAAATTTCCCGCGTCTATACTGACTGGTGGGGAGTCTTCGACGGTATGACTTACTCGACCTGGGAAGTGAACCCGCCCAATCCGACCGGGTATGCACCCACCATGATGGTCACCTGCATGAACGACCCCGGACCGATTCCCGATCCGGCCCACCCCGGGCAAATGATCACCGATCCCTTGTTCAACCCGTACTACAGCCAGTTCTGCTATGAGAACCCGTTCATGCCAGGAGCAACCAGCTACTTGGATACGCCAGTGGTACCCACAGCTGCCTTTGTCTCGGCGGGGTACAACAATCCCGACTGCAACTACCCAGATGCCACGCCGGCCATTAGTGAAGTGGATGGCGATGGCGTTGGACCTTGGGTGAGTGCAGCGGGCAATACTCTCACGATCAAGGCACTGGGCGACCAGATGGTGAACAACTACGCCTATTCTGGGCCCGCAGCCACTGCGGCTCCGTACAATCAGAAGACCATCAAGCGTCATTATGGCTTCGGCAACACGAAGGGAAGCGGAAGTGTGACCATCGGCGGGAGAACTGCGCCCGTTGTGCCCGGAGGCTGGAGTGACACGCAGATCACTGTCACAGTGCCTGAAAACGTGCCCAGCTGCGCCGTCCAGCAGCAAGTGCAATATGGAGGCCCAGACGGCACCACATCCCCGTTCGCGCGATGCGGCGAACTTGTGATCACGGCAGCCAACGGCAAACAATCGGTCGACACCGTGACGGTCACGATCGGCGGCAAAGCGCCGACCCACGTCCCCGCCTCGGGCACGATCCAGAGTGCGATTGACGCCGCCGCCCCTGGCGACCTGATCATCGTCGACCCCACTTGTCTGGCAGCTGGTGCGCAAGTTCCGTGTACTACAGCGGGAGGAGCTACAATCTCCGCCTCTGCCCACAATGAACTGTTGATCATGTGGAAGCCGGTCCGGCTGCAAGGCGTCGGAGCCGCCTCCACCGTCATCAACGCGAATACTCACCCCGCGGGCAAGTTGGATCCCTGGCGCCAGCGGATAGATTGCCTTTTTGGAGTAGCCCTCAACGGCCAACCCTACACTTCCGGCACCGGCACGAATCCTTATGATTCCACCGGAAAGGTCGGTTGCCCTGGGACGGGTTGGCAGTACTTCGCCGGCGGCCCCAACAATCCACAGGTGGATCGGATTCCGCTCGAAGGGATTGTGGGCTGGGATACCACTGTCAACGGCAACCTTGCAGAGTTGCTGCAGGAGCCCTCACTGATGGGAGCGTACGAGGGTGCTGGAATTACGGTCGTGGGGAAAGGCGTAAATATTCCGCCTGGATCGGCGAATGTGTTCGGAAACGGATCAGAAGCCAATTTCCCGACGGGCAGCACGCTTCTTACCTCCGCCAATTGCGGGACCGGCAGCGCGGGTGCGGATAACTATGTTGCCAATCCATTCCCGAGCAACTTCCAATGCAATCCGTCGAGCATCGATGGCTTGACCGTCTCCGACAGCTCCCAAGGCGGGGGCGGCATCTTCCTGCACGCCTGGGGGCATAACCTGCAAATCGCCAACAACCGGGTCACGAACAATGCCGGAACGCTGTCGGGCGGCATCAGCGTCGGGCAAGGTGAGTTTCCCGACGCGTATCTCGCGCCCAATAGCGGAGTCACAGCTCCAGGCTCTTGCCAGGATAGCCCGATCGCGAATACTCAGTTGCCGTACTGTCTTAACTTGAACGTGAACGTAAACCACAATATGGTTGTCTCGAACTCCTCCACCGGGGACGAATTGTTCTCAGCCACGCCGGCGGGTGGGGGCGGCGTTAGCTTCTGCACCGGCGCCGACTTTTACGAGTTCAACTACAACTGGGTGTGCGGCAATATCAGCACGGGTGACGGCGGCGGCGTCGCTCATCTTGGGTTCAGCTATAACGGTCACATCGAGCACAACCAGATCCTGTTCAATCAAAGCACCAACCCGACCATCCCAACAAACGGCGGCGGACTCATCGTTATGGGCGCGGCCCCAGATGGCAGCACGATTGTCAACGGGGTTGTCACGGAATGCGGCAGCGTGACCGACAACGATTGCGTGCCTGGGCTGAGCGACGGCGTCGGTCCCGGTACTGTGATTAATGCGAACCTGTTTCAGGGCAACGCTGCGGACAGCGGCAGCGGCGGCGCCATACGCTTCCAGGCCGTGAACGGCGCGGACGTGCCCCGCTTCCCTGCCAATCCGGAGAGATGGTACTCAGTCCAAGTTACCAACAACATCATCAACAACAACGTTGCCGGCTGGGACGGAGCTGGAGTATCGCTGGAGGACTCGCTCGAGGTGAACCTTGTCAACAACACTATCGTTTCCAACGATACGACGGCCTCGTCAGGAATACTCTTCAGCACCATTGGGGCTCCCTTGGCCAGTACGCAGTCGCCGCCCCCTACCACTACGAATAATGGGACAACATCGCTACCTCAGCCCGCTGGCCTGGTGACCATGCAGAACAGCCCGCAGCTCACCTCGTCTTTCACCACTGGGGCGATTACCTGCCCCACGGGCCATTATTCCGGCGCCTTGGCGACCAATGGAACCTGCACGAAGGTTTCGTATCCGCTCCTGGATAATAATCTATTCTGGCAGAACCGTGCCTTCAACATCGGCGTGGGCGCCTTAAGTCCAGCCGTCCAGCAGAACATCGTCACGATGTTTAACGCGATCAGCGGGACCCCAGCGGCGACCCAGCCGGCAGCGGATGCCACAACAGCAAACGGCAACGGTTTCATCATCACAGGTGGCACCGGCGCTTGCACGCCCGGGGCAACCTACTGGGACATCGGCGTGCGCGGCGACACGGGACCGGGCAACCACGATTCGGGCTTCACGCTCGCTCCAACGTATTCGGTCCTGACGAACTCGTCCGAAAATGGTAACGGCACGAATAACTTCCTGGCCACCAACCCGGCCTTTGTTGGCGAGTACTGCAACGGTTCGCGAGTGCCGCCAGAGAACGGGGGGATGGGCTACAACGTGCCTGCGGGCATTTCGGACGCGACCTTGCCCAACCCCATCTTCAGCCTGACGCTTTCCGCGACGGTGGACGAGGGCAACAACTGGATCAACGTCAGTTGGGGCCCCTTGACGATGACCAACCCGGTGTCCGGCGCCCTACTCGGCGACTATGAGCCAGCGGCTGGTTCGCCGATTATTGATGCCATCCCCACGAGTTCTCCGACCTTCGCGGTTACGCCGAGAACGGACTTCTTCGGCAATCCGAGGCCGGATCCCGCCGTACCGAATAGGTTTGACGTCGGCGCGGTCGAGTTCCTAAACAGTGCCAATGGACCGAAGCTGTCTTCAATCACTCCCAACACCGGGCTGCGTGGCACGAATGTTGCCGTGACCTTAATCGGCAGCGACCTGGTTGCCCTGGCAGGCGCCACCTCAGTGAACGTTTCCGGTGCCGGCGTGACTGTCACCTCAATCACAGTGGTCAGTGACTCTGAAATCATGGCAACCTTTTCAATCACGACCACTGCAGGGCTGACCACCAGAAACGTCACCGTCACGACCCCGAACGGAACCAGCAACGCCGTGACGTTCACTGTATTTGGGCCGACTCTGACCTCGATCGCTCCCAACACTGGCGCACAGGGCACCAGCGTTAACGTGACCTTTACCGGCACGAACCTAACGGGGGCCACGATGGGGAACGGGTTTGGTAACCTCATCACAGCGACCAACTTTGTAGTGGTGAATTCCACGACGGTCACGGGAACTTTCAACATCGGACCCAGCGCGCCAACCGGTGTGAGAAATGTAAGCCTCTCCACACCGGCCGGACTCACCAACACTCTTCCGTTCACGGTGGTCGCTCCGCCAGCTCCGACGCTGACGGCGATCAGTCCCGTGTCGGGCCTGCGCGGCACCGCCGTTCCGGTGACCCTCACGGGCACGAACTTCACGGCGACCGGAACGACGGTGGCAGTGGCTGGTGGAGGCGTAACAGTGAGTGGCGTTAACGTGGTCAGCGCAACTCAGATCACGGCGACCTTCACTATCGCGGCGAACGCATCCCTCACGCCGGCAACCAGGACCGTCACCGTGACAACGCCGGGCGGAACCAGCGGCGGCGGCGTGACGTTCACGCTGCTCGGCCCGTCCCTAACCTCGATCGCACCTACTACGGGGGCGCGCGGCACCGTAGTTCCAGTGACCCTAACTGGGACCGGCTTGACCGGAGCTACGGCAGTCACCGTGTCTGGAGCCGGCGTCACGGTTAGCGGCGTTACCGTGGTGAATGATGCTACGGTCACGGCGAACTTCACAATCACGGCTACCGCCGGGCTTACACCGAGGACCGTCACTGTTACCGCGCCGGGCGGAACGAGCAACACCGAGACGTTCACCGTGGTCAACCCGCCAACAGCGACGTTGACTTCGATCTCCCCCATCTCGGGCCTGCATGGCACGGCCGTTGCGGTAACCCTAGTCGGCACCAATTTCACCGCGACCGGAACGACTGTAGCCGTGTCTGGTAGCGGTGTCACTGTAAGTGGCATCACCGCGAGTGCTACCGGGACACAGCTCACGGCCACCTTCGCCATCACGTCTGGCGCGGCACGCACCCCGAGAAACGTTACGGTAACCAACCCATCCGGAACAGCCAGCAACACCCAAACGTTCACGGTGAACTAACTAGCTCCAGCAGGCCGGACATCGAGGCGACGCCTTGGATGTCCAGCCTCTTACGACGACGAGAAACAGAACGAACCAACTGGAGGATAAATCAAGCATGCTTGACCATTACACTTTACGGGACACAAAGACAATGCTCCTCGCAGGAGTTTTCGCCGGCGGCATTTTGGTTCTTGGGGTAAGCGCTCAGTCCACCGCTACGGCTCCAGCCGGATCGGCTCAGACGGCCGGGCTCCCGGCCCACTATCAACCAAATCACATGGCCAGACACGCTGTGGCCTTTTATAGGGCCATCTGGGGAGTTGAGTCGTTGAGAGTAAAGTCCGCGGAGTCGGGAGAGATCATACGATTTTCATACCATGTGCTCGACGCGGACAAGGCCAAGCCACTCAACGATAAAAAATCCGAGCCTTTCTTGATCGATCCGCAGGCGGGGGTCAAGCTGGTGGTCCCGTCGTTGGAAAAGGTTGGGCAACTGCGTCAGAGCAGTACGCCCGAGGCGGGCAAGTCCTACTGGATGGCTTTCTCTAACCCCACCAGGGCGGTGAAACCTGGAGACCGAGTCAACGTGGTGATTGGGCAATTTCGCGCGAGCGGACTTGTAGTGGAATGATCCGCCCATTGCGACAGAGAATATCACCACCCAAAGAGTGTTGGTCAATCTGGAGCTTGAGGAGTCCCTCTATTCGAAACCGGATATAGGAGCCGCCTCGAATGGCAAATCGAGGGCAGCCCCAGGGCGGAGTTGATGAAAGTAATCCAGTTTGTCGGTCTGTAGTGGCTGGAAGACTGTGCTATCGGAGGTTTTGAAAATGTCGGGACAAATGTTGCAGATACCTGCGGAGCAGGTCATGGCTATTATCAATCCAGAGGATGCAGAAAGGTGTGTTCCGCCCGATTCGGCTGCGACATTTGAAAAGGTTGCACACCGATATATAGCCGTCAAGGAACTGAGATGGGGAGCTCACGCGGGGGCTACGGCAAAGAGTATTGTTGGGAAGCAACTGATTGGCAATCTCGGTCATCGGCGCGTGGACGAACTGACCGCCATGGAGATCCAGATATTCGTAAACGGCATGGTGATGAACAACGCGAGCATCTCTCTTCTGAACAAGGTCGTTGAGCACTTGCGCGCGATTCTTGACCTTGCACAGGAATTGAACCTCATTACGCGCAACCCTATGCGAGGCTACACGTTCAAGTTGGAGTACAAGTCCCGAAAGCAGAAATCGGAGCGCTACCTGAGCCTCGATGAATGTCGAGCACTTCTGTCTGAGCTATCCGGCCGGGACCACCTCATAGTCCGCTTGTTCATTCAGCTTGGAGTGCGCCCGGAGGAGCTGTTCGCGCTTCGGCGTAATGACGTCCATGATGAATTCATCCGAATTGATGAAGTCTTCACTATGGGGCAGATCAGAGAAGCGCATCCAGCGGAACACGATGTCTATGTATACGTACCCCCAGGCCTGCGGCAAGAACTCCGTGCCTGGATGGCATCCACTCGCGGCAACGATGAAGACTGGTTGTTCCCCGCCGCACGCCCGCGAGGGTCCAACAATCTGCCTCCGATCCTCCAAGCCAGTTTTCGAAACGGAGTCCTCAAGCCAGCGGCGAAAAGGGCCGGCATCTCTAACTTGGATATGCTCACGCTGCGACGGACGTGCGCCGCACACTTCGGGAACAAGGCGAGTGCCGAGGACGCGCAGGCGCAGATGCGCCTGTCCAGCCGGTTCACTATCATTAAGTATTCCCAGCAGCGCCTGTCAGATTCATTGAAGAGTGTGGCCATGGCACTCGAAGCAGAGATGTTTACGAATGCCGAGCCGCACTGTCCGCGCGGAGAAAATCCCAAATCAGGTCGTCCCGACGATCTTACGCACACTCTTGAAACCTCTCAGCCGCCTCTTTGAACTTCTCAACTGACTTGACCTCCCCAAAAATCCAGGAGTACAAAGGAGGCGAAATCGTTCCCTCACCGCGGTAGAGCACGAGCTGATTCGAGCGTTCGCCAATGCGAGATTTCCCAGAAAGCCGAGTATCGAGCCGAGGGTTCAGTCCAAATGCCATTTATCGCTGGAAGAAGGGTAGCAAGGGGTTCCGGCTCGGTAGGGCTTTCGCCTAGAAACCTTGGCAGCACGATTCGAAAGAAGCTTCTTACGTCCAGGCGCATAGGGGCAATCTATCAACAGAGGCTACATAAAACGAGTAGGTACTCGGCTTTTAACCTCCGCGTGAGCTAACATCTTGGCATTGTCGCTCTTGCCGTGACCGCTTCGGACCACAAAGCCGGCGGTGCGGCCTCGTACCAGTCGCGCGCCATCTGGTTGCCGGGCCGGGATGATTTGGCCAGGCAAACTACGACGTTCTCACGATAAAATACAGGGAAAGTCATAAACTGAGAAAGACAGCCCATGAGGATTCTGGTAGTCGAGGACGAAGTGAAGTTGGCCAAGGCCTTGAAAGAGGGTCTTGAAGGCGAAGGCTATAGCGTCGCCGTCGCACACACTGGTGAGGAAGGTTTTTATCTGGTCGAAACGGAAGACTTCGGCTTGGTGGTCCTAGATGTAATGCTGCCAGGCCGAAGCGGCCTCGAAATCTTGGGGGCCATACGTCGGCGCCGTTCTAAAATGTCGGTTCTGATCTTGACAGCCAGAGATACGATTGAAGATAGAGTTTTAGGCCTCAATACCGGCGCTGATGATTACTTGGTGAAGCCCTTCGCCTTCTCTGAACTTCTGGCCCGCATTCGAGCGCTGTGTCGCAGAGGGGCGCCTGACCCAGTTTCAAAATTGGGAATTGCTGATCTTGAAATGGATGCCGTCGGGCGCTTGGTAATGCGCGGCGGTCAACCGCTGGATCTTACGCCGCTTGAGTTCGACCTTCTTGAATATTTATTGCGTAACCGCGGACGCGTTGTGTCGCGTGAAATGCTGGCTAGTGACGTCTGGAAAGCAGCGGGCCGTAATATCCCCTTAAATAATGTCATCGACGTCCATGTTGCCCGACTGCGTGGGAAAGTAGACGGACGATTCGAAAAGAAACTTGTCAAGACAGTGCGGGGGGTAGGGTTCGTTGTGCGCGAGGACACCAACGCCCAGGCGTTACGAGGGCGCGGGCTAAAGCCACGGGAGTGGTGAAATGGATTCGTAGTTGCATCTGGCGCCTCCTAGGAGGGGTAGCCCGCCCAAAGGCAGCAAGCCCGGGACGATTCGAACACCCGTAAACAGTTCGTTGTTTCGTCCCAAACGATGAGCCGATGGGCGAGGGCGACCGTGGCGAGACACGTGTGCGCTTGGCACAGCCTATCTGTCCAAGGTAATTTCGGAGTTCACATGTGCCTGCGGCCTACCCATAGGGATGAAAATCACACCGCGTTAGTGCACGTTTGATTAGTCTGGCGTGGGACGGAAAAGACCGCGCGGATCGTGTACGTGGAGAAATGAGGAATTTCTGAGGGACACTAAGGGGGCACAAAGGATTCCCTCCCTTTCCTTTCAATACCATAGAAGGCCGGGCTGCACCGCAAAACTCCTCTGTTACCATATCGCTGGTGGATTCAAATCCCACACGCTTCCGCCATATCCAATAGAGATGACGGCAGTTGCAAAAAAATGAGGCGGCAAAAGGTTGCATTAGCGGCAAAGAGACCGGTTTGTGATTTGATTTTGAACGGCCTGGGGCGGCTAGAAGGGACTTGTCCGGGAATCCGAAGGTCCGATAGCGATTGCGGCATGTATACTGCTCATAGCAGAGGTTATGGTTCCCATGCCGATGTTTTTCCGGCTCAAATCCTTCTACAAGTTAGGGTCAAAATTCGACGCGATGATCGTTACCCTCGTGACCGGGCTGTTTCTTTTTTCTGGCTGTGAATCAAGGCGCTCTCCGGACACCGCAGCCCCGGCAATTTCCAGCAACCGTCTGGAACTGGTGTTTGCCTATGGTTCCGAAAAAGAAAAATGGATCACCGCGGTCACCGATGCTTTCAATTTTTCCGATCACCGCACCAGACAAGGTCAGCGCATCTACGTCCGCGCCATTCCCATGGGTTCCGGTGAAGCCATCAATGAAACGCTGGACGGACGCCGTCAACCTCATCTCATCAGCCCCGCCTCGTCCGTCTTCGTCGAGATCGGCAATGCGCGTTCGCGACGTCAATCTGGCAGTGACCTCGTCGGAGCCACCCAGAATCTGGTCCGATCGCCGGTCGTCATTGCCATGTGGAAGCCGATGGCCGAATCGCTCGGCTGGGGCAAAAATCCGATCGGGTGGTCGGATATTGCAAAGGTAGCGCGCAATCCAAAAGGATGGGCTGCCTACGGCCATCCCGAGTGGGGCAAGTTCAAGTTCGGGCACACACGCCCGCCCTACAGTACCAGCGGCCTGAATTCGCTGATCATGGAGGTTTACGCTGCGTCCGGTAGAACTTCCAACCTCACCTTGGCCGACGTAAGCAGCCCTCGAACCACCGATTTCCTGGCCGACATAGAAAAATCCATTGTCTACTACGGCAGTTCCACGGGGTTTTATGGCAGGCTGATGTTTTCAGGCGATCCGCAGAATCTCTCCGCCGCGGTTTTGTACGAAAACATGGTCATCGAATCGCTTTCAGGCTCCGAGCACCCATTTCCCATCGTCGCCATCTATCCCAAGGAAGGCACCTTTTGGAGCAACCACCCGGTCGGAATCGTCGAACGCAGTTGGGTCACGCAGGAACATCGCGAGGCGGCCAAAATCTATATCGCGTATTTGCTCGAACGCCCGCAACAAGAAAAAGCCATCGCCTTCGGTTTCCGCCCGGGAGATGTCAATGTGCCGCTTGCTTACCCGATCGATGCCGCTCACGGTGTAAATCCGGCGGAACCAAAAATCACCCTGGAACTTCCATCCGAACCGGTAGTCGAGAAAATACTCGGGCGCTGGGGCCGTCAAGAAACCGACGGAAAACCACACAAAGGCGGATAGCCGACCAGCACCGATGATCTCGATTCCGAGAGCCCACGCCGCCTTGACCAGATCTCACGGAGACTTACAGTCCACGAACACGAGAGAATGAGATTTCGGGACGAGAATCGTGGGTTGACAAACCTGATAGACGAAGTCGGAATTGAAGCGGAGGAATTGTGAAAAACACGCGCACATGGGGGCGAGGATTCAATTTGAGCACCTGCCGCAGAATGGTGTTGTTTATTATTCCGTTTGCGCTCCCCCAATCGAATCGTGCACAGGAAAACGTGAGTTCGGAGACTTGGCATTTTGCCGTTTCAGGCGACTCGAGAAATTGTGGCGACGTAGTCATGCCGGCAATCGCGGAAAAGGTGCGTGCAGAGCATGCCTCCTTCTACTGGCATTTAGGAGACTATCGAGCCATCTACGACTTTGATCAGGACATCAAAGACCGAAACCCAACTATGACCGTCATCTCGTATGAGAGTTCCGCTTGGCAGGATTTTATCAACCGGCAGCTGAAGCCGTTCGCGAACATGCCAGTTTACTTGGCACTTGGTAATCACGAACTCATACCACCGAAGACCCGTTCAGACGCGCTGCTGCAATTCGCTGATTGGTATAACGCACCGGAACTGTCAAAACAGAGGCTTACTGACGATCCTTCCGATCACGAATTGCGGGCGTACTACCACTGGACGCGGAAAGGCGTCGATTTCGTTACGCTCGATAACTCAACAAAAGATCAGTTCGACGACGGACAGATGAAGTGGCTTGCCGCGCAGTTGGACAGGGATGCGAAGAACGTCGACGTGCGGAGTGTGGTCGTCGGAATGCACGAGGCGTTACCGGACAGCACGTCAGCTGGCCACGGCATGAACGAAAGTGCGCAAGGAACTGAGAGTGGGAGGAACGTGTATCGGTGGCTCGTCGAGTTCCGAAGGAAAACCCACAAGAACGTATACGTGTTAGCCAGCCACTCGCACTTCTTCATGGACAATGTCTACAACACGACCTGCAGGCGAGAGCATCCTGACGAGGTTCTTCCTGGTTGGATCGTCGGAACCGCCGGAGCTCCGCGGTATCGGCTGCCGGCAGATGTGAGCGGCTCGGCGCAGCACCTCACGGATGTCTATGGTTACTTACTCGCGAGCGTTTCGCGGGACGGAACGATTCAGTTCGAATTCAAGCAAGTCAATGAGGCGGATGTGACGGAGTCCACTCGCAAAGATTACAAAGGCGAGTTCATCCACAGCTGCTTCGCCGGGAATTCCTCCACGTATGTTCCGGAGGGCGCAAGCTGCCCAATGAAATAATTAGGCAGGGTGAGAAACGGCCGATAGTGGGGGAGGGAAGAAAGAAAGTTTCGTAAATTCCGATCCAGTTTCAGCAGACGGAGAATTGTGGGTGCGATCTGCGCGGTTCTGGACCGGGGCGTGAATCTCGTGAGCAGCGAAAGCAGGATTGGAAATCAATAGAGGCACGTGCTCCCCTTCCCCAGACCCCAACCCTTGCTAGGAGATGCAAAGACGTTGAAATGAAGTCGGAGACTGTGCCCAAAGTTTTTGTGACACTTAAGGGGGTCACCCCAAGAGTTGGGTCCAAAGTGGGTCCAATAAGCCACAAAAACCACCTAAAACCAGGGTACATGAGGTACGCAGAGCCAAGACAAATCAGCGAGATAGCAAATCAGAATTTAACTACGAACCAGAAGGTCGGGAGTTCGAGTCCCCCCGGGCGCGCCATTTCTCACCATAATTTAATCCATTAGTCCACGCTCCCAACCTATCTGCGTCAGCTTCATCCCAAGCATTTGAATAGTTACGTTGACGGGAGGGCGCGCTCGGCCTATAGTGGCGCACCTTTTTATTCGGGAGCGGCCCTCTTGCTCGAACGCGTCTTTCACCTGAAAGAAAACCAGACCACCGTAGGGCGTGAGCTGCTTGCGGGCCTGACCACCTTCATGACCATGGCTTACGTCGTGGTCGTCAACCCGAAGATCCTGGCGGAAGGCGGCATGCCCGTCGAAGGCGTACTCTTCGCCACTTGTATCTCTGCCGCCATCGCGACGCTCATCATGGGCCTGTGGGCCAACTACCCGATCGCGCTTGCCCCGGGCATGTCTCTAAACGCGTACTTCACCTACTCAATCGTTCTGGGCCGCGGCGTGCCGTGGCAGACGGCCCTCGGCGTCGTCTTTCTTTCCGGGTTGCTCTTTCTCATCCTGACTCTGACAAATATTCGGGAACAAATCGTCAATGGGATTCCCAACTGTCTCAAGTACGGGACCGCCGCGGGCATCGGCTTATTCATTGCCTTCATCGGTTTGCGCAACGCGAAGATCATCGTTTCCAATCCAGCTACTTTCGTTGGATTGGGCAAAATTTCCGACCGGGAAGTGTTGCTTGCCGCAGCGGGACTTCTTCTCATCGCCATCCTGATGGCCCGCCGCATCGGCAGTGCGATTCTGCTCGGCATTGTGGTCATTACCCTTGCCGGGATTCCGCTCGGTCTCGCGCATTGGCCCGAGCATTTTTTCTCGCTGCCGCATCCATCCGGTACATTTCTCAAGCTGGATTTGCGCGCGGCCACAAAACTTGGCTTTGGCGAGCTCATCTTTGTTTTCTTCTTCGTCGATCTTTTTGACAACGTCGGCACGCTCGTCGGCGTTTGTGAGGAAGGCGGCTTCCTCCGCGACGGGAAACTTCCGCGCGCCAGCCGCGCGCTGCTCGCCGACGCCTTCGGCACCATGTTCGGCGCCCTGACAGGCACCTCCACGGTCACCAGCTACATCGAAAGCGCCGCCGGCGTGGCCGCAGGCGCGCGCACCGGCCTCGGCAATATCGTCATCGCCGGACTCTTTCTTGCGGCCATGTTTTGCGCACCCTTGGTGGCGGCCATCCCGGCCTATGCCACTGCCCCGGCGTTAATCCTTGTCGGCGCGCTAATGTGCGGTGCCGTCGCGCGCGTTCGCTGGGACGATTTCAGCGAGGCTTTCCCCGCCTTCCTCACCCTGGTCGCCACGCCTCTGACATTTAGCATTGCCACCGGCCTCAGCCTGGGCTTGCTTTCCTTCACATTCATCAAACTCGGCACCGGCCGCCGCCGCGAAATCAGTCCGCTCATCTGGGTGCTGAGCGTCCTCTTCTTGCTGCGCTACGCGTTTCTTGGCTCGGAATAAATCAATCCCGCTCCATCGGCGAGTTCACTTCGCCGCTTCTCCCGCACCGACGGCCACAATATCAGCCTTCAACCCAAGCGCTCTCAAATAACCCTCATTGACGCGGCACTCTTGGACGCGTACACGCTCCAGCAATTCCGCGAAGGCGCGGGCGATCGTCTCCTGTTCTGGCCGCGCTTTCAGCCGTTCCTCGGCGTGCCCAGTGCCGCGCGGCAGTTTTGCGAAGTCCACGATCTTTCCCCAATCGTCTGGTGGAATAATGCTGACGACCGCCGACGGTTTCCCCATCTTTTTGTACGGCCAGAAAGCCCATCCGATGTTGTTTTTCTCCAGCGCTTTCACGAATTGCGCGATCCACTCATCGGGATTCTCCCCGGACTCGCCCAGCCAGATCGGCACATCATAGCGTTCGCGAAAATCAATATATTGCCTCATCACGCTTTCATCCGGCGCCGTCCAATATTTATGGAACGTGTACACCCCGTTCGCGTCGAAAGGTTTGCCAAACACCGAAAAATTTCCATCCCACTGCGCCCCGCCGAGAAAAAGAATATGGTGCGCATCCACCTTTCGTATCTCGCCAGCCATCTTCCTGTAGAGCGGTTCAAGCGCCGAATTCAAATTTGCCAGCTTGGGGAAAGGCGGTATCGGCTCATTCAGCAGGTCATATCCGAGCACTGCCGGTTCATCGCGATAGTGTGTCGCCAGACGCCGCCAGATGGCCATCAAGTGCTCTTGTTCTTGCGGACTCTGGTACAGCCACGGATACCCCGCGCTGTCGTCAATGTTCGTGCCCGTCTGTCCGCCCGGTGCGGCGTGCAGATCTAGGATCACGTACAGGTTTTCCGCGCGGCTCCAGCCAATCAAACCGTCCAGCAATTGAAAACCTTCCGCGTCGTCGCTCTCAAACAAGCTGTAATGCAATGGAACTCGAATCGCGTTGAACCCCGCCCGGTGCAGCAGCGCGATGTCATCCCGTGTGATGTAGTTCTCGCGATACTTCTGCCAGAATGCCGCCGACGCTTCCGGTCCGAGCAGCTCCAATACCAGCGCGCGGATCTCACTAGGAGATTGCGGCCCGCCCTGGAACAGCCACATATAACCTTCCGGCACCATCCAATTGCCCAAATTGGTTGCGCGAAGAAGCACCGGCTTGCCCGCCGCATCCACGATCTGTTTGTGCTCCACGTGCGCAAACTGCGCACTCCCTCGCGAAGCCCACATCAGAAGAAGCACCGCCAGCCATACAACTCGGAACTTGAGCATGATTTTCTCCGCCGGAAAGCCTACACCGAACTGGCCGCTTCGAGCAGTTCGCCTGTTCGCTCGAATTCGATTTTGGCAGCCGCGCATGATCGACCGAGTTTTAGGTTTACAATCCTGGCGTGGACCACCATACCGTCGCGCTCATCAGTATCACAGGTACCTTTCTTGATGTGCTGGGCACTCTTTATCTGGCGTACGACCTGTTGGGCGGACAACACGGTCCGTTGCGCCTCCTTACCCGCGCGGTCACATACTCCATTGTCTTCGGCATCGGCTACGGCCTGGGCCTCGGTCTCTTCTTTGGCCTGGCTTCCGGTATCGCCACCGGTATTACCCTCTCGATTGAATTCAGCAGGGCATCTCGCGGGCTGAATCATTACTCCTTATTTTGGGAAGGACTCTTTTCCGCCATCCGGGGGTTCGCTTTCGGAGCTGGCCTATACCGGATTTTGGGCTTCGGATTCGCCATCGCATTCGCCATTCTCATCACCATTGGCCAAATACTCGCCTACTCTCGCGGCATGCGTCCGGCCGCCGACTATTCCGCATCTCGCCGTCCGCGCCTTACACGTCGTCAGTTTTGGGGAACGGTGATCCGTACGCTTGGCTACACGGTCACGGCCTTGCTCTGCAGCGCCTTCATCCATCACGTGGACCACGCCTGGGCTTTTGCGATTCGCGTGGGGTTGGTGATCGGCATCGTCACCGCCGTGGGAGCGACAATCAATCCTTACATCGAATACTACGCCGACAACCTCCCGGAGCGCCGCCTCGGCGTCTTCGGCATTGCACTCATCCTTTGTGGCTTTACCCTGCAATCCCTTCAATATTGGCTGTCACTCTTTGATATACGCCTGACGTAGGCAGTCGTCCCACAAGGCAACGGCCTTCAGCGCATTTTGTAGTATCCATGTCCATCGGGCTCGTCTTTGCGCAAACTTCCGCGCAGCTTCCCAATCTGGGTCTGGAGTGCATCATTAAGCGCCACTGTCCTGAGGTACTATTGAAGACTGCGAACCTCTGGCCGATTCTAAGTGTGCATACCGACCCGTAACTCATCCACGGAGTGGGGCTATGCCTGAAAGAAACGGGGCCGAATTCAGACGCAGCGGTCGTGTGACGCTGCGTGTGCCGCTGAAAATCTACGAGCGGGGCTCGAACAATCGTTTTCTCGACGAAGAGGCATATGCTGTGACCGTGAGCCTCTGGGGCGGGCTGATCGCTTTCGGAGCGGCCCTAGAACGAGACCAAACACTATACGTGTTCAACCAGGCTACCGGAGAAATCGCGGAGTCCCAGGTTGTCTATCTCCGGCCGATGCGGCTAGCTGGCGGGCTGGGTCTGGTTGCCATAAAGTTCTTGAAACCCTCGCCTGGTTTTTGGGGCGTGGTCTTTCCCACGGTCGATTAAAGCCGATCTCAGGCCAAGCAGCACGCCAACTAGAAACCCAACGGGGCGAGCTCCCTCATGAAGAGCAAAGTGAAGCTCGGTGCGGACGCCGCAGCTGCAGCCGGGCCCAGAGGACGTAAGGCGGCAGCGGATAGCCTTGCGAAATGAAACCATCCGGAGTTGATCTCACCCACTATTCTTTTGACCAGTTCGTTGTATTTCTATTCGCGAGAGAAATTCCAGAAACGGACCCTGAGAGCGAGAAGCGGAGACCCTGGTATTGGAACACTGATGTGACCTTCATTCCGGAGCAAATTTGCAAATACTATACGCAGTTGTTCCAACAGCCAGGAATTGTTGCTGAACGATTTTCGAAGGCTCATCTTGAAGAGGGATTCTGGGCCATACAGGGGCCGAATCTAGACTGCTCGGTCAGCAGAATACTTGAAGACACCGATTTGCCCTTTGCCGTTCGTGCAGAATGCATCCGATCTATGTTCGATCTATTCCAACGACTTTTCGCATTTGAGTTCCTGGATACGTCCGTTTTCATGTGGTGGGATTCGCTGTGCTACGACTGGCATTGCGGGAACAGGAAGCGAGAGCTTGGTGGCGAAGACTTGCAGCTGCAAGATGTTTTCTTTGAGACCTTAGCGAAGGTATTGTCTCTCGATTCTGAACCCTGCCAAGGAGCTGCGCTTCACGGGTTAGGGCATCTGCATCATCCTTGCACACGAGAGCTTATTGAGCGCTATTTGCGGGAGCGTCCGTCCTTGACGAAGGAACGGAAGGCATATGCTCTCGCAGCCGCGAAGTTCCAAGTCATGTAATAAACGTTAGATCGGTTTGAACGACAAATCGCAACACCTGGCAGGTCGTGCCAGGACTTAAGCAATAAACTTCCACAACTGAGCTCCAACCGCCCCATCTCGATGTTAGTACGTCGGTACTATAGCTAAGGTTCTAGAACATTGTTAAGGATAGACAGTACCCCCCGAGCGTGGGCTCGGCCCGGCCGAATCTTCCTCTTTGGAAACAGGCCGCTGGAGAAAGACACCATGGGGGCCATTGCCACACAAGACCTGAGCCGTTCACGGGCGGTTGGCAGCGGAAAGGACGAGAAGACCTCGCGCTCGCAGCCGGTCTGCCTCGAAGTGCCGGTCACGGTGCATAGCGGCTGTCTCTCGACCGATTCCGGAAAGCGCGAGCCCTTTCACGAGTCCACTCGGACCATCATCGTGTTCTCCAATGGCGCGGTTCTGCGTCTCAAAACGGCTATAAATCTTGGTCAATTGACCATTCTAATCAACGAGCACACCGGAAAGAAAGTCCTCTGCCACGTGGTGAAGTCCACGAGCTATCAGAATGTTGCCGGCTACATTGAACTGCAGTTCACCGAGCCTGCTGTCGGCTTCTGGGGCATACTTTTTCCGGACGATGGGTCAGAATCGCAGAGCGCGCCAGGAGCGGCGGGCGTTTCACAGGCGCCTTCGGAGCCTCAGCCTTTGCCGTCGGCTGCGTCCCGCACAACCCCGCCCGTCATCTCAACACACTCGAGTGCAGCCGGTTCGATAAACCTGGGGTTGCTCTCTCCGAAAGCCCCGGGTGCCGGGTGGCACGCAGCGCGGGGATCTGATTCCACTCCACCTGCACAACCGTCACATGTCGTGCTGAATCAGCCGAAGGTCGTTCCCCTGTCGCAAGCCGAAGAGCACGCCAGTATCGCTGAGCCCGAAGTTTCTTCGCGCGAAAGTGAAGCTGCGACTCCTGCCCCGCCCGCCGCACTGTCTCACGAGGATGCCGAGATAGCGGCTTTCATCAGCCGCTTAATGTTCGACGAGCCCCACACGGAATCGGCTCAGGCAACTCCCCGCCGTTCGCCTTTGATTGCCTTGATCGCCGCGGAACTACTTCTCGTGGTCCTGGCAGGCGGCGGATGGTACTGGTGGCATAACCGTGTACGCGTAACCGCGCCCAATCTCTTTCCGCAGTCAGCGAATGTGGCTACCTCCATGAGCGTGCTGCCACCCGCGAATACGCGGACTGCCTCATTGGTATCTTCGCCCGTGCCGGAAGCTTTGAAAACCGTCGAACCCTTCGGCCCCGCATCGGTCCCCGCCGAGAAATCCGCTGAAAGCCATGAGGAGTCAAATGCACCGAGCAAAAAACCGGCGGCCATTTCCCACTTTCGTCTTTCCAGGCCGCAAGTGAAGCGCAGTTCGTCTCTTGCCAAGGTTCCCGAGGCAGCGGAGGGTATTGATTCAGCTCCCGAGGTTAGCTCACGCGCGTCTGCCGAAGGCCTCAGCGCTCTGCTAGCCGGGTCGGGTCTCCAGCCCGCTGCGCCGAAACCGGAGAGGCCCACAGGAGGCGAGGTTAAGACGACACGCCTCATCTCGTCCGCTCCACCAGCCTATCCACCGCTCGCTCGATCCCAAGGAGTGGAAGGCGACGTTACCCTCGATGCTCTGATTGACGAGGCCGGCCGGGTCACCAGGATCAAGACAATCTCTGGCCCCATCCTCCTTCAAGAGGCCGCCGCGGCTGCGGTTCGCCAGTGGAAATACGAACCGGCCACTCTGGACGGCAAAGCCGTGCCGATCCATCTCACCGTCACCGTCAAATTCCGGATACGCTAGCTGGCTAACTTACACCAGGGTCTGATCTCGGCGGGCAGGCGGGTGCTTCCGTGCGGTCGGCGTCGAGCGTGGTACCTCACCTTCGGTCACGTCACCCCATGACTCTTGCTCGTACTGATAAGTTAAATTACTGAACAAGTATACTTAGCTGGCTACAAGCAGGGTCTTAGGAACGACGGGCACGCACGCGGTAACCGTCCCGCGCAGAAGCCGCTTGACTAATAAGCGTTCTTCAGTTACTGTACTTTTCAGGTAAGAGTGCGGAATCTTTCCAGATGCGGCGGTTTGTCTGCCGCTATTTTTATTTCCACCGCCATCATTATTGCTGTCATTTCGACCGGAGGGGATGGCGCCTTTTGCCGTCCCGGAGCGGGGACCTCCGCCCCACCGAGCGCATCTGCGAGGGTGAAATCTCCCTCACTCGTTGAATTCCAAGATAAGTTATTTAGAATCAGCACTTACAAAATTGCACCAAATCCGTGCCTCTAACTCTCTTAGAATCAATATCTACTGGACCTCTCGGAACTGTTGAAAAGGGTAACTCCTTTAGATGCAACACTTACAAATAATGTAGGGGGGCGGGGTCCTTACGGTTAACTAGAAATTGCCACAATCACTCTAGCTCGCCCTTGAGCGGTGAGGCCTCTCTCTCCGCTTAGGCAGATAGTTTCG
>Ga0206958_1069_pt1 | contig 32035 bp, 35 predicted proteins | sample Alteio_BWOrgHeat_33_FD_152968 | JGI IMG/M metagenome (GOLD analysis project Ga0206958, IMG submission 152968) | Enriched cells from forest soil in Barre Woods Harvard Forest LTER site, Petersham, Massachusetts, United States -... | ecosystem: Environmental > Terrestrial > Soil > Temperate forest >... | reverse complement strand
ACGCGGCAGAGACGGTTTCTTTCTTGCTCATTTCGGCCGCGGTGGGCCTCTGCGGCGAAGCTTGGCCCGCCCATAGCAAGCCGGAAGAGCAGAGAGCGGCAACGAAGACAAATCCCCTGATTCCAACGAGGCGAAAGGAAAACATAGAGGTCCACCTCCGAGAAAAGTCTATCATCCCGCGAGATGATGGCAATCTGCTGGGTGGGAAGTTGTTGAAAATGCGAAAGTAAAAAAATCTTTGCGAAAAACAAAAGTTTCCCTTGACAAACTATTAGGATGTGGTACACTTTCCCTTGTAGAGAAGTACGCCCCGACCCAATCGGGGCGTTTTGCTTTTTAGGGCTGCTTTCCGGCCGCCTTTGCCACGAACTTCAACAGTCCCTCTGCGCAGGCTAAAGCCTGTGCTACCAAAAGCTTCGCGCCGATTTCGCGGTCAGGCGCATACGTATGCGCACAAGCGGCGGGCAGATCCCAACGTGACGGGGCGAGCCATGGCTGCAGTGCCACTAAAGGAGCCGAAATGCCGAGCTACCAGAATCTGACTCCGCCGATCGCCCTTATGCCGGGTGATGTGGGCTTCAGCTTTAACAACGAAACGTTTCCGGGCAGCGCGCAGGCTGGCAGCCAGTTTGCCATCCCAAGTTACGCGGGACAGCCCGACACTGGCACTGCGGTGCGCTGGCAGACGCTGTTCGGGACAGCGCCGACCGCGGTGAGCATGGTCTTACAAGGTGCGATGGCGGACGTGGACGCGGAATACCAGACCGTGGACACGACCACAAACACAGCCGGCGAAGCGCGCACCGTTACCGGCGTGCAGGCGAAATTTCTGCGCATCAAGTTCAACTCGTCCACGGGCGGCAGCGGGCTGACAGCAAAATTCATGGTCTGAAGCCGCATCTTCGGCCTCCATTCGAGACTTACAACAAAGGGACCAGGCGCCGCGCCCACAAAACGACGCGGTCCCACGGCACATCAGCGAATTCGCACACAACGTAGAGGTTCTGTGCCTCATGCGGACTATCCGCGCGAAGGAGCCTGCGCGCGAGATTTCGTTCAACGGGTTCTGATCCATCCAAGGAGAGTGGTAGTTCAGCGTCCGAATAGGCCTGCTCCAAGACGGCGCGCCAGAGTTTTCGCTCCGGCGTCAGGATCGGTTCGTGCGTCCAGATCGATGCGGGTGTCCGCGAATTCGTCGAACAGGTCAAGCATGTAGCCTGTGCAAACTTTGCCTTCGCCGCCGAATTTGAAGGCCAGAAGCCGCCCGAGGCCTGCGACAAGGGCGGCCCCAGCCCGGCGAAATCCAAGAAAGAGCTGCTGATCTATCTGCGCGATTCCTTTGTCGCCATTCGCAAATCCTTGAGCGCTTTGGACGCAAAAAACATGTTCGATCCCATCGAGGGGCCTTACGCCGGTCCGAACACACGCCTGGGCCTCGCAACCGTGGTCGTTTGGCACGCCGCCGACCACTACGGCCAGATGACGCTCTACCTGCGCGAAAACGGCATCGTGCCGCCCGCCAGCCGCGCGAATCCTCCTCCCGTCCGGGACAAATACTGAGTTCGCGTGGTGTTTCTTTGACTTGTACATATTCGTACAAATATAACAATTTGTACGAATTCGTACAATATTTTAAACTTGCATATATTCGTACAAACCTGTATTCTTGGCATGGGTGCTTTATGCCTTCCAAAATCTATGCCGTATTGATTGCGGACGTCATGGAATCGCGAGCCCGGGCGGACCTTCGCGGATTGCTCGGGAAAAAGCTTGCGGCCATTTCCAGGAGCCATCTGCGCCAGAAACTCATCCAGCTGCCGTACACGGTCACCGCCGGCGATGAATTTCAGACCGTTACGCGCAGCCTGCCGTCGATTCCCGCCGTCCTTCAGGATCTCCGCGCTGCGCTCAGGCCGCTCTCGCTGCGCATTGGCGTGGGCCTCGGCCGTGTTCCCGGCCACATTCAGCCGCCCGTAAACCGTCTCGGTGGCGAAGCGTTTCAATCCGCTCGCAAGGCCATCGAAAACATCAAGGCCGGCAATCTCTTTAAATTCGAGGTTCTGACCGCATTTGTGTCCCGCCACGAGCATTTCAACAAAACCATAAATCTGATCTATGGTCTCCACGACACCCTCGTTCTTAAGATCACCGCAAGGCAGTGGGAGACCATCGAGGAATTCCTAAAAGCCCCGACCCTCGAGCGCACCGCCAAACGACTCAAGCTCGACCCCTCCACGGTTTCCAGAAACCTCAAGCGGGGGTATTATTGGCAAGTAACCGAGACGGTTACTATAGCTGGGTCGTTAATTAAAGACACTTTTTGCTAGTTGTACGGAAACGTACAAGAACGGAAACTTGTACAAATCTATGCAAACCCTCTTTCGCGCATTCCTGGCGGTCTACCTGGCGCATCTTCTAACCGACTTTGTTTTTCAGACCACTTCTCTTGTCGAGCGAAAACAGCGCGGAAAGTTCACCGCCTATCTGCAGCACGGGCTCATCCACTATCTCTCCGCCGTCATCATCGCGGGTTTTGTGCTGCGCGGTTCCCTCTTCTTGCTGCGCACGCACCTTGTGATTGCCGCGCTTACGCTCGCGCATCTGCTGATCGACTTCGCCAAAATACGGCTCGCCAAAAAGTACCCCGCGTGCGATGGATCCTGGGCCTACATCAGCGATCAGCTTCTTCATTTCCTGACCGTCAGTCTCGCGGCATGGCTGCTATCCCCTGCCATTCCGTTCCGCCTGCTTGGCGCCCCATTTCAAGAAGCCCGAAGCATGCTGAATAGGTTTCTCGCCGTTCCGGTGATTTATTTGGGTGTGATGTTTGGCGGCGGCTACCTGATCCGCTTCCTGGTTCGTTCCTTGGCGGAGGGCATAAAAAGCCATTCTCCGGAAAAAGCCAGCGAGCAATTGCAAAACGCAGGACTGTACATCGGCTGGTTGGAACGATTCCTTGTTGTTACCGCCTTGCTGCTGCAGTCACCGGCAACGGTAGGCTTGATTTTGACGGCAAAATCCATCGCCCGCTACCCGGAATTCAAATCCGAGCGCTTCGCGGAATACTTTTTGATCGGCACTCTTCTGAGCATTGCGATCGCGCTCTTGGGGGGCGCGGTTTTGGCAAAAGTCATTTTCGGGCAAGTGCGGTTTTCAGGATCAGGATAACGCCCTTAACCTCGCCGTTTTAGCCACACGACCGTCACGGGCCGCTGGCCTCTGCTAGAATCTGCGCATGACCTCTTCCTCGGATTCTCCGCGATTGGCGCTTATCCAGATTCATCCGATTAAGGCGCTCGATGCGGTCCACGTCAAAGAGGCTCGCGTTGGGCCCGGCGGCGGGCTTGAGTTCGACCGCGTCTGGGCGCTCTATTCCATGGACGGCCAATGGGTGAATGGCAAACGCACTGCCGCCATTCACTTGATCCGTGCGGCGTACGGGCCGGACCTAAGCTCCATCACCCTTTCCGTTCCAGGCGATCGCCGCAAGATCCCCGCGAGAACGTTCGCGTTCCCAGGCAACACGGAAGATGCCGCCGAATGGTTCAGCGTCTATTTCGAGCAGCAGATTATTGTGCGCCACTCGCGAGAGGGCTTTCCGGACGACAACATCGCCAACGGCCCGACGATCGTCTCCACCGCCAGCTTGCAAGCGGTCTGCGAACTATTCCCCGGCATGACCCTTGACGAAGCGCGTCAGCGCTTCCGCACCACGCTCGAACTCGATAGCGTCCCCGCGTTCTGGGAAGATCAGCTCTTCGGCCAAGAGGAGCGCAGTTCTGTGCGCTTTCGCATCGGCGAAGTGAATTTTGAAGGCAGCAATCCCTGTGCGCGCTGCCCCGTTCCTCCGCGTCACCCGCAAACGGGGGAAATTATTCCCGGCTTCCAGAAGCGATTCTCCGATTACCGCCGCACGCACATTCCCGCTTGGACCCCGGAAGCTCGCTTCGATCACTACTACCGGCTGGCCACAAACACGCGCGTCGCTCCCACCGAATCAGGTAAAATCCTCCGCTTGGGTGACCCGCTCGTCCTTCACCATTTGGAATGAATCAAGGCGGCGGGATTCCTCGCACCTTTGATGGAATACATGCAATGACCCCTGATCTGCGCGGCCTCACCTCTGCAAAAAAACTCCGCCGGCTCCGCCGCTGGTTTAAGCGCAATGTCCTCCGGCAAGTGTGGATGCTCGAAGGATTTGGCAGCGCTTTCACGCACGAGGAAATGCTGTTGGACCAGATTCGCTGTGATGCCTACCGCGAGGCCATTCGCTGCACGGTGAAGCCCGGTGACGTCGTCGTCGATCTCGGCGCAGGTACTGGGCTGCTTTCCTTCTTCGCCTTGCAGGCCGGCGCTCGGCATGTCTACGCGATTGAAATGACGCGCATTGCCGATGTGGCCGCCGAGCTCATCGAGGCCAATGGCTTTCGCGACCGCATCACCCTCATCCGGCAAACTTCCACTCGAGCGCGTTTGCCCGAACGCTGCGACGTTCTCGTCACCGAGACGCTCAGCGCCTTCTGCTTCGACACCGAAAATATCATCGAGTTCGTCGCCGACGCGCGCGAGCGCTTCCTGAAGCCCGGAGGCCGCATTGTCCCGGAATCGGCGGACACCTTTCTGCTGCCCGTTTCCTCCGAATCATTCGGCATCGGCCAGCTGCAGTCGCGTCTTTACGATGTGGATTACCGGCCGTTTATCAAGAGAAGTGCCGCCGAATATCGTTCCCTGCGCGCTTCCGGCAAACCGTTTCTGGCGCTCGGCAATCCCGCTCTGTGCTACCACGTGGATTTTCGCAAGGACTCGAAGAATCCCGGCAAATCGTTTGTGCCCTTCCGCGTCATCGCTGATGGCCGGCTCGACGGCTTTCTCGGCTGGTTCGAGGCCCGCCTCTGCGAAGGCGTCACGCTCAGCAACTCGCCCTATCTGCCGCTCACCAGCTGGTGGCAACTCTATCTTCCCGTCGCCGAGCAGCCGCACTACCGCGCCGGTCAAACCATGCTCCTCTGCATGGACCCCAATATCGTAGACGGTGAGGCCGAATGGAAATATGCCGTGCAACCCGCTACTCCCACAGGTTCAAACGCAGTTTGGTCACCGTGACGCCCCTCGTTAATTGCTGTGTCTTCCTTGCCGCAATTCATTCGCTACTCGTAAAATATTTCCGAGGTGGGAACATTTCGCGGCGCAACAATTCTTTTCCGCAACGGTGGCGAATCTCTTCGGACCAATTGACCCAGCTTCGCTCGCTTAAGCCAAGAAAATGCCGCGCATTCTCGTACGGAGCGAGCCCCAGATAGTACAACCGGAACAGCACCATGCGCGAAGCCCAGTCCGGCCCCTCGAGCGCCGCCTGCCCTGCCAGCGCGAAATCCGCCACCCATTCATTCAGCCGCGGACGAAAATCCGGCCGCCACAGGAACTTCGTCGTATCCTTCCAATTCAGCGCGGAAATGCCGCGCTTCGTCTCCAGCACTTCGCGAGCGCCACGGTACACTTCCCAGCACACATCAAACGCCAGCTCCGGTTTCACGCTCATGATTCCTCCGAGGCCTGCCACTCACTGCAATTCGTTCTCTGTAGCTCATGCCTTCCGGCATGAGGATGTGCTCCTTCGCACACGGGCAAAGCGTTTTACCTCACCCCGAAAGGGGTGAGCTACAAATCGACGCACTAGCTAACCGCTTGCAGCGACAAATGAGCGCCTCGTCTCGGCGTCCGATTGCTCCTTCCAATGCGTCGAATGGAGCGCCTGACTTGGTATTCCCAGACGGTTCCGAAATCCTCGCCACGCAAGACCGTGCTCGCAGTCCTGGAACGTTTCTCCACCACAAATCCGCCGAACTGCGGCTTGCGCAAATGGCGCAACTGCGCGGAGATGCTCGCCGGCGGGTAGTGCGTCAGCTTCGCGAGCTCGTCGAGCGTCAACCACGTCTCGCATTGCCGCGCGCTCAGCAACACGTCGCAAAGTACATCTCGCTGTCTCCGTCGCACGGCTCGTTTCCCTTCTCTCCTTTGAATGTTTCGCATCGCCTCTGCCTCCTCTCCCGCCGCTCAATGATCCTCAGCAGGAAATTCTTCCGTGCCTATATCGAACGTTTCGTCGCACTCCTCGCTCTCCGCCTCATCCATCATCCCCGCGGTGCGATCGGGGTCTTCGTAATCGCCGGCACAAGCGCTGCACGTGCGCACCGCCGTCCATTCACGCCCGCCTCGCGGGCCATCTGTGCGGACAGCGTGCGGCCCCGGCGCAAATCCGTCTTCTCGCCCGTCACGTTTTCCACACTTTTCCACATTCGTACCCAACAGTAGACCTTGACTACTATTTACTTAGTATTACTCTTCGTGAATCATTGTCAGGAGGTCCCCGTGACCGTTCATAAGACCCAGCTTCCGTGGGAGTTTCTGCTCTCCGCTTCGCGCACCTCGCTCCAGAGCTTTGAACTCTCCCGCCTCAGTCATGCCGCCAATCTCCGCAAAGAGATCGTGGCGCTCCTCGAGCAATGGATCCAGGAAAACTCCGAAGCCATGCTCGCGCGCCTGCTGATGGACCAGCGGGAACGCGCTTCGCGCGCACACGAAGACACGGCGCTTGCGGATCTGCTTCCGAAGAACGGGAACGGCGCGTCCGATAACTTTTTTGCGGATCGGCCGGCTTCGCCCCCGGCCAACCGCGGCCCAGCTTGAGGTGATGGCCATTTTTCGAAGCGCGATCCACACGTTGCCGCTGCTTGGAACACTCATCGCGCTGTTCCCCTCACGGCTCCGATGTGTCCCCAGTGGCGCGACTCGCCGGGTTACCCCCGCGTTCGCCTCAACGTTCGTCCTGAACGGTTCGCATCCCCGCGTTTCGCGCCTTGCTTCCACCATCATCGCAGCCCTCGCGGCCCCGCGCCGCCCCACGGACTTACGTCTTGGCTGCTTTATATGTGTTAGGGGACGCCCAACGAGAGGAAGCGAAAAACACTCATTCCTGCTAGTGCGGACACACGTCGATCGAAAAAGAAAACTGAAGCAAACTAAAGTGGGGGAAAATTACCGCGCAGACGCGACCGCAGTTGCAGGCGCTTTCTCGAGGAGCTGCTCTTTGCGGTAAACCAGTGAGTTGATGTCGTAGGTCGCCAGTTCAAAACCGTGGCCGTGCGTTATCGCATCCGTCGGGCACGCTTCCACGCAATAGCCGCAGAAAATACAACGCGAGTAATCTATATTGTAAACGCTGGCATAGCGTTCGCCTGCGGAAATACGGCTCGCGTCGGTGTTCTCCGCCGCCTCGATGTAGATGCAATTCGCCGGACACGCCGCCGCACAGAGAAAACACCCGACACATTTTTCCAGTCCACTTTCATCGCGGTGCAGGACGTGGATTCCGCGGTAACGCGCTTGAAAATGTACGGGCTCGTATGGGTAATTCTCCGTGACCGTCTTGCGAAACATGTTGCGAAAGGTCACGCTGAAGCCCTTCACGAGTGCGCCAGCGGTCTCCACAACTTCCTGGATGATCGATGCCATGGATAGAAGTCTAACAAACGCTTTAGAGCCCGGCAAATGGGCTTATCAAATGTGCTGCAAAACTGCCGCGCTTTTAAAGCCTCATGCCTTCAGCGCATCAATAATCTGCTTTCCGTGAAAGCGGCCATTCTCGATAAAAATCTCGCTCGTGTGCCGCCCGCCGATGACCACTCCCGCCAAATGAATTCCCGGCACGTTGCTTTCAAGCGTCTTCGCGTCCAGTGCAGGCTTGCGGCTCTCGGGATCGAGCCGCACACCGAGGCTCTCTATGAAACTGAAATCAGGATGGTAGCCCGTCAAAGCAAACACTTGCCGCGCGGGCAAGCGCTTTTCTCCAGCGCCGTTAGTGACAATCACTTCGTCTGGCGTGATTTGTTTCACGCGCGTTTCGAACAGGGCCTTCACCTGCCCCGCCTTGACCCTGTTTTCGATGTCGGGCCGCACCCAATATTTAATCGTCGCGCCAAGATCCTTGTTGCGGTGCACCAGCGTCACCCGCGCGCCATTGCGATACAGATCCAGTGCCGCCTCTGCCGCAGAATTTTTCCCGCCGATCACCACCACCTCTTGATTCCAGAATTCGTACGGTTCGGTGTAGTAGTGCGAGACGTGCGGTAGATCTTCACCGGGAATACCAAGGATGTTTGGCAGATCGTAATATCCGGTGGCCACAGCAATCTTCTTGCCGTAGTATTTCTCTTCGATACCCTTCTCCGTTTTCGTAACCACCGTGAAATTTCCATCGTGCCCTTCCACGCGCAGCACCTGTTCATACAAGCGCAACTCCAATCCGTAGTGCTCGGCGGCCTTGCGGTAGTACTTGAGCGCTTCGACCCGCACGGGTTTCTCCGCCGCAGACACCAGCGGCAAATCCCCGATTTCAAGGAGTTCCGGCGTCGTGAAAAACACCATGTTTGCGGGGTAGTGGAAGATCGAATTGCACAGGCATCCCTTGTCAATCACCAGCGGCCGCATTCCCGCGCGCTTCGCTTCAATCGCGGTGGCCAGGCCCGTCGGTCCCGCTCCGATGCAGATAATGTCGTAAGTTTCCATGTGAATTTCAGTCTGCCGGGAGTTTTTGAGAATTGCAAATCGAAGGAGTTTTACTGCGTTCCCGCTGAGTTCAGAATTTCATCCAGTTCCACTCGGAAAGCCTCAAGCTCGCTCAGCCTTTCCGCCGTGGCAGCCAATTCCTTTTTCTTCCAAACGAAGACTTCACTCGAGCCGCGTTTCAGCTTCACGCTCAAGTTTCCGTCCACTAAATAAGACGGAGAGGCAGCCAGGTTCAATCCTCCTTGCGGAATGGGCGCGAGCACTGCGACGCACTCGCCCTTTTGCATGCACAGGACGTTTTCGTAAGGTGGAATGGCGATGGGTCGGAAACCGGCCTCAAAAAGGCGCTCGATAATTTTCATTTGCTGCTGCGAAAGTTCAACCATGGAGGTGAGCAAAAGAGTCTGATTTGCCAGACGTGCGTTCCCTGAACTATTAGGCTGCCGTGGAATCGGCTTCCGTGGACGACCCTTCAAGCTGCGTCAAAATTTCCCGCAGCGTGGTAATCAGCTCATCCCGCGAAACGTGGCTCTTCTTGAACTGAATTCGGAACTTGAACGTTTCGCTTTGTGGCTCAAAATTGAAAATAAACGGCCGCGGTCGCTGCGGCCCGGCCTGTTCCTCCCGCCGTTCGCGGCGCGCCTCGTCGCGCGTCAATCCACCCTGCATGATGCGGTGAAACATCTCAATCATCTTCTTTTCAGTGGGTTGCCGCGCGATCTGCAGCAGCAACGACTTCGACAAGATTCCCTGGTCAATGCACTTCTTGCGCAGCGATTCCGGAATATTCCGCAGCGACAATGTTTCCGTCACCGACGACCGCGCGCGGCCAATTTTCCTGGCGATGTCTTCGTGCGTGTATTCGAATTGCGAACCCAGCCGGTGCAATCCGTCCGCTTCCTCAAATGCCGTCAAATCTTTTCGCTGAATGTTTTCGATCAGTCCGATTTCGAGCGTCTCCGCGTCGTCCGCGGTTTTTTCGATGCACGGCACTTCGCGCAGCCCCGCCGCCCGTGATGCATGATACCTCCGCTCGCCGGAGATAATGTAGAAACAGTCCTCCCTCTGCACAAAGCGCACCAGCAACGGCTCCAGCACGCCCTTTTCGCGGATGGATTCCGTGAGTTCGCGCAAATCACCCAGCGCCTTGCGCGGCTGATCTGGGTTCGGCCGGATTTGGTCCACGCGGATCATCCGTCCAACCGCGGCCCCGCTATAGCTCGTCAGCGATTCGACGTAGTGTGCGTCATGCCGCATCTTCAGCGTGATGGGTAGCCCGATTCTCTTCGACACGATGGATAACCTCCGCAGCAAGTTTCTTATATTCGACCGCCCCGGGTGACTTCGGCGCAAATGTAAAAATCGTCTCCTTGTAAGCCGGGCTCTCTTCCAACCGCACATTCTTCGTGATTTTTGTTTTGAACAGCACTTCGCCAAACACGGACCTGATCTGTCCGTGCGTATCCTTCGAAATATTCGTGCGCTTATCAAACAGCGTAATCACTACTCCGAGAACTTTCAAACCAGGATTGGGCCGCGCGCGTATGCGCTCGTACGTTTCCAGCAGATCATCCGTTCCTTCAATCGCAAAATACGCTGCCTGGATGGGCACCAGAAGATGTGTAGAGGCCACCAGCGCGTTGACCGTCAATATTCCCAGCGACGGCGGCGTGTCCAGAACCACGTATTCGTAGTCCTTCAGAACTGGACCCAGCGCATCCTTCAGTTTGAACGGCGCGTCGAATTGCCCCGCGAGCACCTGTTCTAACTTTGCCAGCGCAAGCCGCCCGGGCCCGAGAAACAGCAGCGGATCTTTCGTCGGTTTGATCGCAGCGCTTATCGTCACCCGGCTGTCACTCAGAACGTCGAACATGCTGGTGGAAATTTCGCCGGAATCGTAAAACGCGATCGTCGAATTGGCCTGCGGATCGAGGTCAATCAACAGAGTGCGCTTGCCGCGAATCGCCAGCGCCGCCGCCAAATTGATCGCCGTCGTGGTCTTTCCGACGCCGCCCTTTTGATTTGCAACTGTGATGATGGCCGTCATCTGTTTCTGCCTCCGCCCGCCTGTCCTGAGCGAGCGCCAAGGGCGCGCGCATCAGCAGGACGCCGCGATCCGGCAACTGGGTTCCTATATATGGGTGCCGGCCGCAGAAAACCCCAAGGCCTAGGCTAACTCTACGTTTTCAACAGGTTGATTAGCAAGGAAAAAGTGGCGCCTTCGGATGGGCGACAGTGGAAAACGCAGACGCATGTGCTTGGGCGAAAGAAGGCCAACTCGGCGAGAACTGGTATCTAGAGGTCAAGTCCCCAAAAATCGGCGGCCGGCTCTTGCAACTCCAGCCCAAGTTCCCATCCCGCGCGAACTTCATGCCCGCGCCAGACCAGGACGGCTTCGCATGAAATTTGACTGCTAAGATTCACGAGGCGTAGCCTCTGTCCCACTGTGAAACCTTGCGGCACGACGGCAAGACAGCCCTTCGGGCTGACATCTATGGTGTAACCTTCAGCACGCAGGCTTTTGCCCGCATCGGCCCATTCGACGGCCACCGCCACTCTCGAATTCAGCCGCCCGGCCCTTCGCATCTCCCGCATCCGCGCTTCAAAGCTCGCATCCTTTAAGAGCGCCACAGGCATCTCCTGAGTTCTTGAACCAAGGACATCGGATCACGTCAAACCGCGTGCATTCAGCGATATCCGGAGCCTACGTGCGCTGCTCGCCAGCGTCAATGGAACTCGACCCCTGCATCGATGCGAGAGTTACCCTCCAATATTCTCTGTCAGGCGGGACTTCCCGGCTCATCCCCGTTTCTCTTTCCCAGGGAGCGCCGCGCCAAAGGAAATCGGGTACCCAATTAGACTTGCTCAAATAAGTACCAAATCAAGCCTTCCCAACCCGCCGATTTCGTTCAACATTGGTTTGCCCTCCCTTCTTCAGCCCGTACCTCTTCTGGTGCAAGGAGCTTTCATGGAAGTGCATGTTGCCGACCGTCGTTTTTCTCACCGCTATCCGTTCAAGTCCGCCCTGCTGGTGCGGGTCCGAAAATTCGGCGGACCCGAACAAAAAGCCGAGTCCGAAAACCTTTCGGAAAGCGGAATCTTCTTCGCCACAGATGCTCCTCTGGCGGTAGGGTCCGCCGTCGAGATTCTCTTGAAAGTGCCCCAGGAAATCACCGGCAAACCCGTGACCGAGTGGCAATATACCGGCCACGTGGTGCGCACCGAACCGGGCGATTCTCTGCGCGGTATGGTGGGCGTGGGAGTGCAGTTCGATTGCTACGAGGTCATGCGAGCAAAGTCGCCCCCCTTCCGCTGAAGCGCCCTGCCGCGCATGCGAAGCCCCGCCGGGAATTGCCGGATATCCCCTGACGGAATTTTTAGGATCCGCTGGTAGCGGCCGGCGGAACGGAAAGAGAGCGATGCAAAGACGGGCCCTAATTGTGGACGACGAACTGGTAATCTGCGATCTGATCGGCAAGGTCTTGAACGCCGCCGGTATGGAGGCGCTGACTCTCACCAGAAGCGCAGAAGCCCCCGGTCTACTCGACGAAGGAAAATTTGACGTTGTCTTCCTGGATCTTCACATGGCCTCTCCCGACGGCATTGAGCTTGCCCGGCTCATGCGTTCTTCGCGTTTCAACCGCATGACCTCGATCGTGTTGATCAGCAACGACCAGCGTCCAAGTGCTGTGTCCATCGGATTCGCGGCTGGCGCGAGCTTTTTCATTTACAAACCGATCGATACAAACCGCCTCCGAAAGCTCGTTTCCGCTACGCAAGGAAACGTGGAGCAGGAGAGGCGTCGCACCCGGCGCGTACCGTTTCAATCCAAAGTCCTGCTCAAGATTGGCAAGGAAGAATTCGAAGGCGAAACGATTGATATCAGCATGTGCGGCCTCTTAGTCAGAGCTCCCCGCACTGCACCCCTGGGCTCATCCGTACTCGTCAGTATGCAGCTATCGCAGCGAATAATGCCGTTGGTGGCATGGGGTTCGGTCGTTCGCGTGATGAGCGGCGATCGGATGTCGATTCACTTGGGCCAGCTCCCATTCTCCGAGAGCCAAAATTTGCAGGAATTTCTCCTCCCCATGATTGCCACCGAATTGCCTGGCGAACCATCCATCGCCGCTGAGTAGACGAACTAACATTCCATCTTTTTTCCTCAGCTTCCGTTGCTCCTTTTCCCCGCCCCGCTTACACTCTTTTCTCTCTTTGTCCGCCCATGGTCCGTTTCCAGACACTTCGCACCGAATTTCGCCCCACGCTGCGGCTGGCTATTCCGCTCGTCCTTGCCGAACTCGGCTGGATGAGCATGGCCATCGTGGACACCATGATGGTCGGCCATCTGCCCAACAGTGCGACCGCTATGGGCGCCGTCAGCTTGGGTTCGAACATCTTTATCGTTCTCGCCTTGTTCGGCGGCGGTTTGCTTCTGGGCTTGGACACTCTGGTCTCGCAAGCCTTTGGCGCAGGCCAGCGGGAAGACTGTCATCGCTCGCTGGTCAACGCCATTTATTTGAGCATCGCGTTAACTCCGTTTCTCGCCGCTCCGGTCTGGCTGCTGCCCTCCCTGCTCGCCGGAATGCACGTGGATCCCGGAGTCTTGGCGCTTGCCATTCCCTACAGCAAGGCGCTGGTCGCCGGACTCTTGCCGCTTCTTCTCTATTTCGCCGTGCGGCGCTGCCTGCAGGCCATGAACATGGTCAAACCCGTAGCGTTCGCTTTGATCAGCGCAAATATCGTGAACGCCCTTGGCAACTGGATCCTGGTATATGGCAAGTTGGGTGTGCACGCGATGGGGACCGTCGGTTCCGGCTGGTCCACGGCGATTGCGCGCCTCTATATGGCCAGCGTGCTGGTCGGCTATCTGCTCTGGTACGATCGAAAACATCGCACTGAACTTCTGAAAACTCCCGTGGACATCGACCTGCCGCGCATTCGCCGCCTCATCACTTTGGGCCTGCCCGCAGCCATTCAGTTCACTTTGGAGAGCGGCGTCTTTGCATTGGCCACCGCGCTCATCGCGCGTTTGGGCGCCGTGCCCCTGGCCAGCCACCAAATCGCCCTCAACACCGTGTCGTTCACCTACATGGTGCCGCTCGGCGTCGCCTCTGCTGCCGCGGTGCGCGTGGGCCAAGCCCTCGGCCGCAAAGACCCTCGTGGAGCAGGCGACGCAGGAGGCACGGCAATCCTCCTTGGCGCTGCATTTATGACCTGCGCCAGCGCCGGGCTTCTCCTTTTTCCTCGCTGGATCGCTCGCTTGTACACGCCTGACGAAGCCGTAATCCGCAGCACCGCACTTCTGCTTGCTGCAGGCGCAGCCTTTCAATTGTTCGACGGCATCCAGACCGTCGCGACCGGCGCGCTTCGTGGCGCAGGCGATACGCGAACGCCGATGCTCTGCCACTTCACGGCGTACTGGATCATTGGCCTCCCGCTAGGCGCGTGGCTTTGCTTCCGGCGCGGTTGGGGCGCCTTCGGCCTCTGGGCCGGCCTCAGCCTGGCGCTCATTTTGATTGGGATTGTCTTGCTGTTTGTCTGGCGGCGCATGGTTCGCCGCCTGCTATCTGCGACGGATGAGCAAGCCTCAGTTAGTTGATGGCGGAATTTTCAAATGCCGAAGAGCCGCCAATTAGCTACATCTTGTAGCGGCCGAGGTCGTCGTCGGAGAGTCCTTCAAGCCAGTTGCGCAGCTGTTCGTTGGTGTTCCGTTCAGAGATGGCGCTGGAAATTTTCGAGCTCTTGAGCACTTCTTCGTCCACGAAAATCGGGCAATCCATCCGCAGCGCCAATGCCAGCGCATCGCTCGGACGCGAATCAATGGTCATCATCTGCCCTTCGCGCTCCACCCAGATCATCGCGTAAAACGTGTCGTCCTTCAGATCGTTCACCACGATTTTCTGCACGCGCACGTCCAATCCCAGCAGGAAATTCTTCAGCAAGTCGTGCGTCATCGGCCGAGGCGTTTGAACTTTTTCGATTTCCAGCGCAATGGCGTTCGCTTCGTAGACGCCCACCCAGATCGGCAATATCGCCTGGCCCTGCACGTCCTTCAGCACTACGATAGGCATGTTCGTGACGGGATCCATCATCAGGCCGCGGATCTTCATCTCCACTTCCATCGAGGCCTCCCCAAGTTTAGACAGCGTGCTCACCTACCAGGTTGTTCGGACCCGAACCCGTGACACGAACCTGCACGTAGGTTCCCAGAAGCTCCCTCGCTTGTGAAGTGAAATTTATTACCCGGTGCGACGTTGAATACCCGAACCATTGCTCCTCGCGCCGCGATTTCCCGCTGACCAGCACCTCATTCGTTTCCCCTACGAGCTCCGCATTCCGCGCCGTCTGTATCTCGCGCTGCTTTTCTTGCAGAACACCTAGTCGTCTGCTCTTCTCTTCCTCCGGAATCGTATCCTTCATCGCCAGCGAAGGTGTATTCGGCCGCGGCGAATACTTGAACGAAAACAAACTGTCGTAGCCCACTTCGTCGAGAAGGCTCAGCGTCTCTTCAAAGTCACTTTCCGTCTCACCCGGGAATCCCACGATGATATCCGTTGTAATGGCGATCGGCCGGTTCGCGCCGCGGATCATGGCGATCTTTTCCAGATACTCTTCCCGTGTGTACGTTCGCTGCATCGCGCGCAACACTTTGCTCGAACCGGATTGCACGGGCAGGTGCACGTGATCGCAGAGCTTCGGCTGCGCATCAATTGCTTCCACAATGTCGCGCGTAAAGTCGCTCGGGTGTGACGTAGTGAACCGCACGCGCCGAATCCGCGGCACATCCGCCACCTCCAGCAGCAATTCTGAAAACCGCATTTTCCGTGGCGTGGGGTCCGCGTACGAATTTACCGTCTGCCCGAGCAGTTGAACTTCGGAATATCCAAGTTCCGCAACTTGCCGCACTTCCCTCAAAATCGAATCGCTCGCCCGGCTGCGTTCCGGACCGCGCGTGTACGGCACAACGCAATACGAGCACGCTTTGTCGCAGCCTTCAATGATGGTCAGATACGCGCGCCACGGATTGTCGCGCCGCGTCACTTCCGTCTCAAACGTTTCATCCGTGTCCGTATCGAGTCCCGTCACCCGGTGATTCCCTGCTTCCAGCCGCGCCAGCATCTCCGGTAGCTTGCTGTAACTCGCAGAACCGCACACCAGGCTCACCCACGGCGCGCGCTTGAAAATTTCTTCGCCTTCTTGTTGTGCCACGCAGCCCAGCACTCCGATGACCTTGCCCTCGCTCTGCTTCTCCCGGTATTCCCCCAGCCGCGAGAATACCTTTTGCGCCGCCTTTTCACGAATGCTGCAGGTGTTGTACAGGATTAACGAGGCGGCATCTGGTGTTTCCACCTGCCGGTATCCGCGCGAGAGCAACACCCCGGCGACCTTCTCCGAATCGTGGTCATTCATCTGGCAGCCGAAGGTTTCGAGGAAGAACGTCGCCTGCTGCCCCGCTTCCACGGCGCGAACGCTCCCGGAAGAAAAGGGTTGGCCGGTCAATCGCTCCAACTCGATGTCGAATGGCTTGTTCATCTCGAAATCGCAGTCTATCACACCTGCTTCGAGCGGTCGTTCTCCGCAGCGCGTCCCTCCGTTGCCCGTTAAGCAGCAAAACCTGAAACAATCGCATCCAATTGGTTGCGCGCCCGGAATGCGTATGCTACGTTTCTTAAGCCCAGAAAAATGCTAACGGTTTTGCAGCCGCAATTCATTTTTTCTCACTGAGGGGTACATCATTTTTCTGTTCTCTACGATCTTTGCCACGGATATCGGAAACATTCTCACGCAAACTGGCTGGGTCGCCCGCGGCGTCCTGCTGCTTCTTCTCATGTTCTCCGTCGTTTCCTGGGCCATGATTCTTCAGAAGCTCGGAATGTTTGGCCGTGTCCGCCGCAAAAGTGACGAGTTTCTGCGAATTTTTCGCGCCACCCGCGGCGTCGCCAACCCACAAGCCCTGGCCACTGCCGGCTCGCCCTTCTCTACCGTGTACGCCGCCGGCTACCGCGAACTGCAGAGCCAGGTCGGCAGCGCCCCCGGCAATCCACATCCGCCCAAGCTGAAAAGCCTGCAAGCCGTCACCGTCAGCATGCAGCTCGCTTCCGCCGAGGAAGTCCGTCGCGTGGAAAAAGGCATGTCCTGGCTCGCTACAACCGGTTCGGTATCGCCGTTCATCGGCCTTTTCGGCACTGTCTGGGGAATCATCGATGCCTTCTCCGGCCTAGGCAGCGCCGGTGCCGCCAGCCTCCGCGCCGTCGCGCCCGGCATCGCCGAAGCCCTCGTGACCACGGCCGCCGGTCTCGCCGCCGCCATCCCCGCGGTCATCTTTTACAACCAGTTTTTGCAAAACATTCGCGATCTCGCGCAGCGCCTGGACACCTTTGCCCTGGAAGTCACCGCGCAGATCGAAAAGACGTTAAGTTAATTCACGTTCGAGCGGATACCATGATTCGTGCGTCACAAACTGAACCAAATCTCCTCATGGCGCGCGGACCGCGCGCAAAATCGAACATCCGGCTGAACCCGCACCACGTAGGATTTTTCCGAACTGTCGACTGTCAACTGTCGACTGTCAACTTCTTCTAGCCATGCCCCAACTCTCCAAATCGACGCAAACCTCCCTCTCCGAGATCAACATGGTCCCGTTCGTGGACGTGGTCCTTGTCCTGCTCATCATTTTCATGATCACCGCCCCGATCCTCCAGTCCGGCATCGAAGTGGACGTCCCCAAAACGCGCACCGTGAAAGATATTAACCAGGATCGTCTCGTTGTCACCCTGGATAAAGCGCAACGCATCTACCTTGGCAATGATCCCGTCAACATCCACGAGCTCGGCGCGAAAATCCACGCGCAGCTGAAAAACACCCAGCGCAGTGTATTCTTAAGGTGTGACGAGACGGTGCCGTTCGGAGCTTTTGCCTCTCTGATTGACGCCCTGCGGCAGTCCGGCATCAACAATATCAGCATCGTCACGGAGCCCATCACCGAACGCGCGCGGACACAGTAACGATGAGCACCACCGTCGCCAATCCGGACGATCTCAGCCTCCGCAGCTACCTAACGTATTCCATTGTGTTCCATGCCCTTCTAGCGGTGGCTGTGCTCAGTGCTTCTTACCTCGAACGTCGTGGGAACTCCTGGGGAGGCGATGGTGGCAAGCTGGGCGGAACAAAGGTAAGCCTCGTCAACTCCGCCGGTATCCCAATGCCCAAAGAGGCAGTCGTGCCTGAGAGCAAGGCAGTTGATCCAACCAAGGGCCTCTACAAAGAAGAGCCTCCCAAACCGCCCGAACCGAAAGCGGACGCGACCAAGATCCCCAAATTCGATAAAGAAAAGCCACTCCCTCCTTCGCACAAATCAAAAACGTTCGACAGCAAAACCCCGCCCCCCGATAACGCCGTCCCCTACGGCAAAGGCGGCAATCCCGACCTTCCGACTGGTTATTCGCAAACTCCTGGCGGCTCCACAGGCGTGGCCGTCCAAGGTCCAGGCGGCGGCGATTTTGGAAACCGCTATCCCTGGTACGTGGACGCTGTCCGCAACCGGATTCGCCAAGCATGGGATCAGACCACCATCGACCCTGCGGTCCGCGCTGCCCGCCGGGCCCATGCAGTGGTGAATTTCAGAATCAACGGTGACGGATCTATATCGAACATTCGCCTGTCCCAAACCAGCGGCAATTCATCCATGGACTACTCCGCGCAAAGGGCGTTGCAGAGTCTCGGCTCGGTGAACCGGCTTCCCAACGACTATATAGGATCCTACGTGGACGTTACCTTTGATTTCGATCTAGCGCTGGCGCAATAGCTGAGCTTTCGAGCGGGGAGCTACGCGCAGCAAGTTCCTTGGGGGTGCATGTGTTGAATTCGGCGAAATACTTGGGACGATTGTTTTTCATCACGGTCATGTTGTTTGTCGCGAGCTCAGCTTCGGCTCAGGACTGGTTTCGCACCGGCACCGGGCTCGGTCAGGCCAAGCCTCGCATCGCTGTCGCCGACCTCGCCCCGCGCGCCGACTCCGCCAAATCCCACTCCGCTCTTTTTACTCAAGTCGTGCGCGACGACCTCCAATTCTCCGGCATTATCGAAGTCCCCAGTCCAAGCTTTTATCCTACCCAGGTCACCAGCGTCCCCGCTGAACTTAAACCCGGCGTCTGGATCGATCCCCCCACAAACGCCAATTTCCTCGCCTTCGGCAACTTAACAGAAAGCCCCGCCGAAGTGGCCATCGAAGCCTGGCTCTACGACGTTCGCAGCCCCTCCTCGCAAGCCGTAGTCGGCAAGGTCTATCGCGGCGCCCCCACCGACGCCCAGGTCCGCAAATTCGCCCACCAATTTGCCGACGAAATCATCAGCAAGCTTTCCGGCGGCCTCCCCAGCATCGCCTCCACCCAAATCGCCTTCGTCCGCCAGATGGGCCCGCAGTGGAAGGAAATCTGGGTCATGGACTACGACGGCGCCAACCAGCGCCAGCTCACCTCCATGAAAACTATTTCGCTCACCCCGCGCTGGTCGCCCGACGCTTCCCGCATCGCTTTCACCTGCTTCGCGCCCATGAACGGCGTCACCAGCGCGCAAATCTGCATGTATTCCCTGGATACTGGAAAGCCGGTCGCCTTTTCCCGCTTCCACGGCACGAATACCACTCCCGCATGGTCGCCGGACGGCACGCAAATCGTCTTTTCTTCTTCGATGACCGGCGCCGCAGAGCTGTACGTCTCCGACGTCAACGGTGGCCGGCCCAAGCGCCTCACCTTTTCCAATGGCGGGAACGTCTCTCCAGCGTGGAATCCGAAAACCGGACAATCCATCGCCTTGGTCAGCGACCGCGGCGGCTATCCTCAGCTCTACCTGATGAACTCCGACGGTACCAGCACCACCAAGCTCGACCTGCCGGACATGGGCTACGTCATCGACCCCGCTTGGTCGCCCAACGGCCAGCTCCTCGCTTTTAGCTGGCGCCGCCCCAGCGGCAATTACGACATCTACGTCATGGACGCCTCTTCCTCCCAGCCGCCCGTCGAGATCACTCGCGACCAGGGCCGCAACGAGCGTCCCAGTTGGGCTCCCGATGGCCGTCATATCGTTTTCGAATCCACCCGCACCGGCACACGCCAGATCTGGACCATGCTGGCCGATGGCTCGCAACCCCACGAGCTGACCGCCTCCGGCCACAACGAATCCCCCAACTGGTCCCCAAAGTAGAAAATTCATGGAACCAACGGGGGTGCCTCATGCATCTCAGAAGCAGGTATAGGTTGGTGCCGCGCCCACGCCCCGGTGCACGCTCTCGCTTGATCCTCCGGCTGGCGGTCGCACATTCGGAACGCCAGCCATCACCTCGAGTTACCCGATTGGTCATCTCGAGAAATTCTATTTTCGATTGTACCGGCACGATGTATAATATATCGTGATACGAGATATTACCCGAACCCAGCCCTCTGGTGTTAGGATACTGGCTCTGGTGGGACGAACACGGGAACTTCATCGCTGAGGAGGATTCGCATGAATTTGGCTTCACGCTCGCTCTATCGCGCCGGCTTGCTCGCCGCTTGTGCTGCCGCTGTTATCACTTTCGGCTGCGCCAAGAAACCCGTGGCAACGCCGCCACCGCAGCCAGCGCCCGCGCCGGCTCCGGCGCGTCCAACGGTAACGTTGCAGGCCAGCCCGTCTACCATCAATAAGGGCGACTCGGCAACTTTGAGTTGGAACTCCACCGACGCCACGCAGCTTTCCATCGCGCCGGACGTCGGTTCCGTAACCGCCCAAGGTTCCACCAAGGTCACGCCGTCAGATTCTACAACCTACACGATCACCGCCACGGGCCCCGGCGGCAACGCCAGCGCTTCAGCGAGTGTTACCATAGCGGCGCCTCCTCCTCCGCCGCCAACACCGCAGCCTGACCTGAATGATCTCTTCCTCAGGGAAGTGCGCGACGCCTATTTCGACTTCAACAAATCCGACATTCGCGCCGATGCTCGTGAGGCGCTTTCCAAAACTGCGGACTTCCTCAAGAACTACCCGCAGATCAAAGTAACCATCGAAGGCCATTGCGACGAGCGCGGCTCCACCGAATACAACCTCGCTCTCGGCGACCGCCGCGCCAACGCCACCAAGCAATACCTCGTCTCGCTCGGCATTTCCGCCGACCGCATTGCCACCGTCAGCTACGGCAAGGAAAAGCCGTTCTGCATGGAGAGCAACGAGGCCTGCTGGCAGCAGAATCGCCGCGGCCATCTCGTCAAGGCGAACTAGGCCCCAGCTTCACGCCTGTTTTGCCGCGATGACCGTTTAGTGACCGACAGAGCCGCGAGGCTGAGCAAACCCTTGCTCCCCCGCGGCTCTCTCAATTAGAGTGAAAACCGTTTCCCCGGCTTGTATGCTTTCATAGGGCGGTTCCGCGACTGCCCAGACAAGAACCCTTTCCGGCCCTTTAGGAGGATGATTCATGCGTATTCGAAACGTTGTTGTCTTCAGCACCGCTGTTTTTGCCGGCGCCATCGCCGGGAGCCTCATTGGTCCCCACCCCGCCGAAGCCGTCGGTCGGGAAATCATCGAGCTTCAGCGCGACGTCACCACTCTGCTTCAGGGCCAAAAGGACCTTGCCACGCAGGTCACTCAGGACCACACCGTGATGAAGACCCTCATCGAGCAGTCCAACGACAACGTCACCAAACTCGGCTCCACTATGGGCTCGCTCCAGAAATCCGTCCAGGACGTGCAGGCCAATTCCGGCGCGCGCCTGGACACCATGTCCACCCAGGTCCAGGGCCTCTCCGACAATCTCGAGGAAATCAAATCCCGCCTCGGCAAACTCAATCAACAGCTCGTCGACCTGCAGAATTCCGTCCAGTCCATTGACGCGAAACTCTCCGGTAGCGCGCCCGCCACCGGCACCGCGAATCCCACTACCTCAAACCAGCCAACGACCAGTTTGCCTTCCAACTCTTCCGCCGCTCCCGCAGGCCCCGCTCCCTCCGCCGACACTCTCTACTCCAACGGCCTCCGCGACATCACCAGCGGCAAATACGATCTGGCTCGCTCCGAATTCCTGGACTACCTGAAGTATTACGGCGATACCGACCTCGCCTCTAACGCCCAGTTCTATCTCGGAGAAATCGCTTACAAGCAAAAACAATATCAAGACGCCGTCGCTGCCTACGATAGAGTCCTCTCCAATTACCCCAAGAGCTTCAAGCTGGCCCCTGCGCGCCTCCGAAAAGGCATGGCCCTCATCGAACTCGGCCAGAAAACCTCTGCCGTTCGCGAGCTCCGCGAAGTCGTCAAGCGCTACCCCGGCACCGAAGAAGACCGCCAAGCCCGCGCCAAACTAAAAGAACTCGGCGTCGCCGCCACCGCCACCCGCTAACGCAATCCCCTTCCGCCCGGCCTCTCGATAGCATTAGCCTCCACGCTGCCAATTCCGTCCCAAGGCCCTCCAGCCCGACCATTTCTCCATTAATTTCCATTTCCACTTCTCTGTTCTCTTCCTCGTTTTACTTCCCAGCATTCTCTCGCGGCACCAGCTGGTAGCTCACAAACGCCAACTGCTTCCCATCCGGCGACCACGACGGCACATTGATCGTTCCCTGCCCGCCAAACAATTTCGCCAGCACTGTCACTTTTTTGTCCTTGAGCGACATCAGCCGCAGCATCACATCCTTGTTCTCCGGATGCCCCGTCACGCTCGCGTCGTACGTCAGAAAAACCATCTGCTGCCCGTCCGGCGAAATGTGTGGGAACCAGTTGTTGAACTCGTCGAACGTCACTTGTTCCTGCTCACTTCCATCCGCCCGCATTCGCCAAATCTGCATGTGCCCGGTGCGCTCGCTATTGAAATAAATAAATTTTCCGTCCGGCGAATAGTCCGGCCCATCGTCCAGCCCCTTGGCCGTCGTCAGCCGCATCTCTTCCCCGCCGGTCACGGGAATTGTGTAAATATCAAAATCATCGTTCCGCTGGCCAACAAACGCCAGCGTCTTCCCGTCCGGCGACCATCCATGCCAGTACGAAGGAGCATTCTTCGTGATGCGCCGCGGCGTCCCTCCGCCAATCGGCACGATGTAAACGAGCGACTCGTGCTCCTCCTGCGATTGGTCGCTGATCCCCAGTTGCGTCCCATCCGGCGAAATCCCGTGGTCATTGTTGCAACGCACGGCGAACCCCGTGTCGATAACCTGCGGAGTCCCGCCCGTCACCGGAATCTTCTCGATCCGCCCGTTCCGGTTGAACAAAAGGTTCTTCCCGTCCGGCATCCAGTTGGGAGCTTCAAAGCGCTCCGGAGCCACGTAAACCACACGCCGGTCCGTCGAAGCCACCGAAATCGTCTCCAGCGTGCTGTACAGCGTGGAGCTCGCCGCCGCAACGGGCGCAGTTGTCTTCAATTCAACCTTCGAAAACACCGCCTTCTCCACAACATCCTTGTCGTGGCTGCACACGCCGATCCCAACATAAAACGGCTCTTTCAGCCCGATCCGTGTGGATCCGCCCGCGAGATGAAATTCACTGTCGGCCCCCGCCAGCGACATCATGAAGTACGCGCCGCGCTTTGCAATCCGCACTCGCCGCGGACCCGTTACATTGGCCTGGATCTCATGTGTCGCAGCTCCTTTCTCCTCGCGAAATTGCAGCGACGTCAGCCCGCTCCCATGCACCGCCAGGTCCGCGTAGGGAGAATCCGCGTCGAGGCTTTGGCGGATCATGAGCACCGCTTTGCGGTGTTCGTTCACTCCTTTGCCAAGAAAGGAGATGTCCGCCGTTACCGTCACGTCGCCCGAAACTTTTTTCCAAACAAACTGGAACGCATCCGTCGTAAACCACATGTTCTCCCCGCTCCCCACAATCATGTAGCTCCGCTTCCCCGCGTCATACTCCACCGATCCAGCATGAAGAACCGTCCCGACGTCCCCATGCCCTTCGAACAACCCCACTGCCCCGCTCTGGGCCACACTCGATTCTTGTCCTCGACCGCTGCTCAACCCAGCAATCAACAGAACGAAGGCGCAAGCCACTCCGCGCAAAACTGCAATATTTGTTCGACTCACGATGAAATCCTCCAACTGTCAAAGCAAACGCGAACCTTAGGATGGCTTCGAACAATTGTCAATTCGACTCTCGCCGCTTGCTCACCGCTGGAAATATCCTCCTGCGTTGGCCTCTTCGCCACTATTTCCCTTTTCCATAACCTCATGTTATCTTCGCCAGCGCAGGGGGAAATCGTCCATGTCTGTGAACAAAGTCATTCTCGTCGGCCGCCTCGGTCGCGATCCGGAAACGCGTTACACCGGCGGCGGCCAGGCCGTCGCCAATTTCTCCGTCGCCACGGATGAATCTTACAAAGACAAGAACGGCGAGCGCCAGAAGCGCACCGAGTGGCACAAAATAGTCGTGTGGGGCAAGCAGGCCGAAATTGCGCAGCAATATCTGAAAAAAGGTTCGCTCATTTTCATCGAAGGCCGCATTCAGTCGCGCGAATGGCAGGATAAGGAAGGCCAGAAGCGCACCAGCTTCGAAATCGTCGCCACCAATTTCCGAATGTTGGGCGGCCGCTCCGAAGGTGCCGCAGCGGCCAGCGCGGGCGGCGGCGCAGGCGCGCGCTCCGGCGGTGGCGACGATTTTGAAAGCCATGCCGCACCCGCCGAGGAATCCTACGGCGGAAGCGCTCCCTCTGGCGGTGGCCCGGAAATCTCCGACGAAGATATTCCTTTTTAGGCGCCTGGTCATTCGAATGCCACGGCTGGGCGCTTCTCACCCGCATCCTCGGAGAACGAAATGGGTTTGACCAATCGTCAACTTTGCTTGCAATGCTGCCCGAAGGGCCTCGTCGCCCCCGGTGATCTGCAACTCGCCGAATCTCCCGTGCCCGAGTTACAAGACGGCCAGGCCCTCGCACGGGTGAAATATCTCTCGATCGATCCCACCATGCGCGTGTGGATGGCCGGAGACAGCTACCTCCCCGCCGTCGCCATCGGCGAAGTGATGCGCGCCTTCGGCTTCGCGGAAATTATCGAGTCGCGTCACCCCGACTTCAAGAAAGGCGATCGGGTCACAGGACTAACCGGTCTTCAGGACTACGTAATCATCGGTAATTCGGCCACGCGAAACTTTCAAAAGGTTCCGAAAATCCCATTTGTTCCGGACACCGTTTTTGTCGGCCTACTAGGCATCAGCGGACTCGCCGCGTTTTTCGGCATGGAGATCGCTCAAGCAAAGAAAGGCGAGACGCTGGTGGTCTCCGCCGCCGCGGGCGCCACCGGCAGTATCGCCGGACAGATCGGCAAGATCCATGGTAGCCGCGTCGTCGGCATCGCCGGGAGCGATGAAAAATGCGGCTGGCTCACCAAAGATCTTGGGTTCGATGCCGCCATCAACTACAAGGATTCGAATTGGAAAGAAAAACTCGCGGCCGCCACGCCCAACGGCATCGACATCAACTTCGAAAACGTCGGCGGCGAAATCATGCGTGCCGTTCTCAACCGCATGAATCTCCACGGCCGCGTGGTGCTGTGCGGACTCCTCTCCGGCTACACCAAGGGAGACCCGGGCCTTGCCAGCTTCGGCCAAGTCCTCGAAAAGCGCCTCCGAGTCCAGGGGTTTATCATCATCGACTACGCTTCACGCTTCATGGAAGCAGCCACGCAGCTCGGTCAGTGGAAAATGTTCGGGAAACTGAAGGACCGCGAAACGATCGTGGAAGGCCTCGAGAAGGCTCCCGACGCCATCAACATGCTTTTCACCGGCGGCAACATCGGCAAGCTGATCGTTAAACTCTAAACTGGGTGGAACAATGGAGGACGGTAGAACCTACAGAAATACCTGAGGAATCAGCAAAAGTCCGCCCGCGCTACTTCGAACCGCCGTGTTTTCTCTGCTCGTCCAGGTTCTTCAGAAACTCTTCGAACTTCGGTTTTTGTTCCGCCGTGAGAACGGCGCGGATTTGGTCGCGTCCCTTTTGACGGATTTGTTCCAGTTGTGCATCGGATTGATCGCGAACGTTCTTCGCCTCGGTATGGTGTTTCAGAAGAATGGAATCAACCTCTTGCGCCTGAGCGCTCGTCAATCCCAGGTCGTGCGTTAGCTCTTGCACGCGCTGCGCCCGCCGAACCGGCTCCGGCTGGGGAGCTGGTGCGGAAGCGGCCGCCACCGGATGATGCGCGAATCCGTAGCCCAGCACGCCGCCGAGCGCCGCACCCAACAGAAAGACTACGCCGACCCAGAGGGCGGCCTTTCGAGTCGCGGACGATTCACTCATGGATTCCTCTCCGGCACACTGACGAGAATATCGTCTTGATTTGGCGAGGACTGCGGAGTCTCAAAAAGCGATTCCTGGGGAGCCAGTGTATTGGACTGTTTCACTGTGGTGGACCGGCTTTCGAACACCCACGTACTGGCGACGAGCAAAACCGCGCATGAAGCAAGCGCCAACCGCAAAGCAAACTTTGGCACTGCCAGCCAGGTTCTTGTGACCTCCGAAAGTTCCTTCTCTTTCACCGCGATCGCCGCCATCACCCGCGTGACAAACCACGGCCCCGGCTCGTGCCCTTGCGCAACAGTCCCTCGCAACAGTGCCCGCGCCTCGACAACATCCCGAATCGTCTCACGGCAGTTGGAGCAGGCAGCAGCATGTGTGCGCTGCGCCGGCGGCAACGCCTCCAGCAGCGCTTCAACGCTTTCCGCGCGCGCAGTCGCCTCCTCCGAATCCTCCAGCAAATCCACTAACTTCTCGCATTCCTCGTTGCCCTTGTTCAGCAGGTCCCGCATTCCCGCCTCCTGGCTAAGCTTCTAAAAATCTCTCTCTCAATTTCAAGCATCCTTACGCCAAATTGCTCTCTAATTTCAACCGTCCCGCTTCCTCGCCTGGCTTACCACGCGCCGTCGTGCCCGGAACAGTCTCACTTTCACGGTATTCGCATTCAGATCCAGAACCGCGGCGACCTCCTCAATCGAAAAACCTTCCACTTCTTTCAGAATCAGCATCAGCCGGTCTCGCTCGTCCAATCCTTCCAGCAGCCGTTCCACCCGCTGCTGGGCCGCCAGCCTATCGCTGATGTCGGGGGCCGTGCTGCCCCTCTCTTCCGACGTCTCCACCTGCCGGGCCTGCTCCTCGCTCAGATCGGCCTCGTATACAAGCGGCCGAACCTTCTTTTTCCTCAATAGGTCCCAGCACTCGTTCACCGTGATCTTGTATAGCCAGGTGCTGAAGGCCGCCCGCTGGTCAAACCGTTTAATCGAGAAATACGCCTTTACAAACACCTGCTGCGCGATATCTTCGACGTCCTCGCGTCTTTTCAGAATGCCCCCGGCCACCGCAAAGACCCTGTGCTGGTGTCGCCGGATCAGCTCCTCGAACGCCTCTTTGTCCTCTTTCTGCGCCCGCCGTACCAATTCCCGGTCGCCGGCGCCCTTGGCAGGCTCCGGCAAATTAGTTCCCGCTGCCGCCACGGGGGGCGGGGGCGCGGAAGACTCTTCTTTTGGGACGCGTGCCATAGTCTTTTGGTTACGGCTATTTGCTTCGGGTTGCCCGGCGTTGCATCAAATGTTGCATTTTGCCTTACAAAACTTTTTACTTGCAATCCATCTTACCGACATGGAACAATGCCGCCATGATTATTGGCGACCGCCTTCGCGCACTCCGCGAAGAAAAGAAACTCTCCCAGGGCGACATCGAGAAACGCACCGGCCTGCTTCGTTGCTACATTTCCCGCGTAGAGAATGGTCATACTGTCCCGGCCATCGAAACGCTGGAGAAGCTGGCTCGCGCTCTCGAGTGCCCACTCTATCAACTCTTTTATGACGGCGAAGAGCCGCCTGTTCTGCCGAACCTCCCCAAGCGGAAGTCATCGGATGATATCGCCTGGGGCTCGGTTGGGAAGGACGCTCGCTTGCTCAACAAGCTTCGTCGCTTGATGGGCAAGGTGGAAGAAGGGGATCGCAAGCTCATTCTCTACATGGCCCAGAAAATGGCCAATCGGTAGTTTTGCGATAACTCTCATTCTGTAGACGTCGTTCGAATCACGCTACCCCGTGGTACAGGCCGCGCACACTCACTGCGCGGCCTTTTCTTTTCAGCCTCTCGGTGATTCGCCAGTCTTTTCAGATATCCGCCCGCGCCCTGGTTAGATCCTCTAATGTGAGGCCATTCACGGGCTATTCCCACTCGATGGTGCTAGGTGGCTTGGAACTAATGTCATACACCACCCTTGTGACGCCCGGTACTTCATTCACGATGCGCGTCGAGATGCGTTCTAGTACTTCCCCGGGCAGCCGCACCCAATCCGCCGTCATGGCGTCGTCGGACTCCACCACCCGCACCGCCACCGTCAGCCCGTACGTCCTGCCATCTCCCATCACTCCCACGCTGCGCACCGGCAGCAGCACCGCAAACGCCTGCCACACTTTTTCATACAACCCCGCCGCGCGAATCTCTTCCACCACAATCGCGTCCGCCTCCCGCAGCGTCGCCAGGTGCGGCCGCGTAATCTCGCCCAGCAGTCGCACCGCCAGCCCTGGCCCCGGAAACGGGTGTTTCACGAGAATCTCCGCCGGCAAGCCCAGGTCCCTCCCGATTCGACGCACCTCATCCTTAAAGAGATCGCGCAACGGTTCAATCAGGGCAAATGGCATCTTTTCTGGCAGCCCGCCCACGTTGTGATGCGTCTTGATAGTCGCCGAAGGTCCCTTCACAGATACGGACTCGATCACATCCGGATAAAGAGTGCCCTGCACTAAGAACCCGATTTCCCCATGTGCTTCGCCCGCCTGGAGTTTTTTCGCCTCTTCGGCGAACACCGCGATGAACTCCCCGCCGATGATTTTTCGCTTCGTCTCCGGATCGGTCACGCCCTGCAACTTATCGAGAAACCGGTCGGAAGCATCCACCCCAATGACCCGCAGTTTCAGCCGGTTGCGCAGCATTTCCAGCGTGTGTTCAAACTCGTTCTTTCGCAGCATGCCGGTGTTCACGAAAATATTCGTGAGCCGGTCGCCCATGGCGCGGTGCACCAGAACCGCTGCCACCGTTGAATCCACGCCCCCGCTCAGCGCGCAAATGGCTTTCCGGTTTCCCACCTTTTCCCGGATCGCTGCTGTGGTCTCTTCGATGAACGCCGCCCCGCTCCATTTCTGTTCCGCCTTGCAAACCTTAAAGAGGAAATTGCGCAGCAGTTCCGTCCCGCTCTCGGTGTGGTTCACTTCCGGGTGGAACTCCACGGCATAAATCTTGCGCCGCGCGTCTTCCACCGCAGCGATGGCATTCTCCGTTCGCCCGATGGTGCGGAATCCTTGCGGGAGCGTTCGAACGTGGTCTCCATGGCTATTCCACACGCGCAACGATTCGGGGATTCCGGCAAAAAGTTCGGAGCAGCCATTCCCTTTCGAGTCCTCGATGCTTAACTGCGCGCGCCCATACTCGCGCCTCTCCGCCTTCTCGACCGTGCCGCCCAGCGCGTGCGTAATCCACTGCATCCCGTAACAAATCCCCAGCACCGGAATTCCCAGCGCCAGAACATTTGGATCGCACTTCGGCGCCTCGGCGTCATAGACCGAGCTCGGTCCGCCGGACAGCACAATCCCCGCCGGCTCCAACTTTCGAATCTCTTCAACCGACGACGTGCACGGCAAAACCGCGGAGAACACCTGCTGCTCGCGGATGCGCCGCGCAATCAGTTGCGTGTATTGCCCCCCGAAATCGAGAACCACCACGCCGCCAAACTCCGCCTTCATCCTGCCTCCCAGCCCCTGCGCCGGTTCCGCCGCCGGCCTTGCCGCGCTCTCCATCATGCCATCTCCCCCTTACGCCACCACAAGATTCAGCAATTTATCTGGCACGAAAATGCGCTTCACGATCCGCTTCCCAGCCAGGTGGTGCTCGATGCCTGGCTCGACCTGCGCCTTTCTGACAATTTCTTCCTCGCCGGTTCCCGCCGCAACTTTCACCTTGCCGCGCACCCGCCCGCCGACCTGCACCACGACCTCGACTTCCTCATCACGCGCCAGGTCTGCACGAAACGCCGGCCAGTCCACGGTCCATAGCCCATCCTTGTGCCCAAGCATCTCCCACAACTCTTCAGCAAGATGCGGCGTCATCGGCGCCAGCATCAGCGTCAGCAGTTCCAGCACTTCTTTGCGCGCCTCCGGACGCACGCCGTCTTCCAGCGGCTCCTGCGCGTAAATCCCATTGGTCAACTCCATGATCAGCGCAATCGCCGAATTGAAATGCCACCGCGTTTCAAAATCCTGCGTCACGCGGCGCAAAGTCTGATGCACTCTGCGGAGCAACGTCTTTTCCTTCGCCGTCGCTCCGACGACATCGGCGCTTCCGTTCTTAGCCCCGCGCACCGCCTCCGCATGCCGCTCAATCAACCGGTACACGCGGTTCAGAAATCTCCATGAACCTTCAATGCTCTCCTCACTCCACTCCAAATCTTTTTCCGGAGGCGCCGCAAAGAGCGTATAGAGCCGCCCGGTGTCCGCCCCATACTTTTGCGCCATCTCTTCCGCGCCGACGACGTTGCCCCGGGACTTGGACATGGTCACTCCACCCTTTTGCACCATGCCCTGCGTAAAGAGCCGCGCGGCGGGTTCGTTGTGCGTGATCAATCCCATGTCGCGCATGACCTTGCACCAAAATCGCGAATAGAGCAGGTGCAGAATTGCGTGCGTGATCCCGCCGATATACTGATCGATCGGAAACCAGTACGCGGCCTTCGCCGAATCGAAAGGCGCCTTATCGTTGTGTGGATCGGTGTATCGGTAGAAATACCACGACGAATCCACGAACGTGTCCATCGTGTCTGTCTCACGCCGCGCTGGCCCGCCGCATTTCGGGCAAGTCGTATTCACAAACTCAGGTGTAGCCGCCAGTGGCGATTCGCCCTCGCCGGTGAGTTTCGGATTCGGCGGCAGAACTACCGGCAAATCCTTGTCCGGCACGGGCACCAGCCCATCCTTCGCACAGTAGACAACCGGAATAGGCGTGCCCCAATAGCGCTGCCGCGAAATTCCCCAATCTCGTAAGCGATAAATCGTCTCCGCCCGTCCAAATCCCTTCTGTTCCGCGAACGCCGCCATCTTGGTGATCGCGCCCGCTGACTTCAGCCCGCTGAAGGGTCCTGAATTTACGCTAATCCCGTACTCAGTAAATGCAGCTTCGGTGGGGTGCGCGGGTGCCCCACCCTCGGGTTTTGAGGGTGGGTCTTGGGTTGCTGGCACCACGACAACCGGCTTCGGCAACCCGTACTTGGTTGCAAACTCAAAGTCCCGCTCATCGTGCGCCGGAACCGCCATGATCGCGCCTGTGCCATACTCCATCAGCACAAAATTCCCCACCCAGATGGGAATCTTCTCTCCGCTGAACGGATTGACCGCATATCGTCCGGTAAAGAACCCTTCTTTCCCCATCGTCGCCAGGTCTTCCGTCTTCACCGAGGTCTGCCGCATCTTGGCGAGCTTGGGTTGCGCCTCCGCGCGCGACGGCGAGCCCTCCAGCAGTTTTGAGACGAGCGGATGGGTCGGCGCAAGGATCAGCGCCGTCGCGCCATAGATGGTGTCAATGCGCGTCGTGAAAATCTCGATCGGGCCCGCGCCCGCACCGTCCGCCACTGCAAACTTCACCTTCGCGCCCTGCGACTTCCCGATCCAATTCCTCTGCATCAGGATGACGCGCTCCGGCCATCCGCCTTCCAGTTCCTTCAAATCATCCAGAAGCTGGTCCGCATAAGCCGTCGTCTTCAGGAACCACTGCTCGATTTCGCGCGTCTCCACCAGCGTATCTTCGTGCCGCCAGCAGTAGCCGCCGTTGATGACCTGCTCGTTGGCCAGCACGGTACAGCATTTCGGACACCAGTTCACGCGGCTCTTTTTGCGATACGCCAGCCCGCGCTCCAGCATGCGCAGAAAAAACCACTGGTTCCAGCGGTAGTATTCCGGATCGCAAGTCCAAATCTCGCGCCGCCAGTCGTAGCTGAACCCGAAGCGCCGCAGCACGCGTTGAAATTCCCCAACGTTTCGGTTGGTCCATTCGCGTGGATGAGTTTTGTTTTTGATCGCCGCGTTTTCCGCCGGCAGCCCGAAGGCGTCCCATCCCATCGGGTGCAGCACGTTGAATCCGCGCATGCGCTTCATGCGCGCTACCACGTCCCCGATGGTGTAGTTGCGCATGTGTCCCATGTGCATGGTGCCGCTCGGGTACGGCAACATTTCCAGAATGTAGTACTTGGGCTTCGAAGGGTCTGCTTCCGATTCGAATACGCACGCGTCCGCCCAGCGCTTCTGCCACTTCAGCTCAATCTTCTGTGGATCGTATCCCGACCCTGTCCCCCCCGCGCCCTGCTGCGGGTTCCCCGATGTAGTCTGCTCCGCCACTCCGCCCTAACCTCTTTTCTTCTTCGCCTTGGTCTTCTTCGCCACGCTCTTCGTTCGAATCTTCTTGTTTGTGGCCCTCTGTGCTCTCTTACTCTGTGACCTCTGTGTCGAA
>Ga0206958_1065_pt1 | contig 32070 bp, 23 predicted proteins | sample Alteio_BWOrgHeat_33_FD_152968 | JGI IMG/M metagenome (GOLD analysis project Ga0206958, IMG submission 152968) | Enriched cells from forest soil in Barre Woods Harvard Forest LTER site, Petersham, Massachusetts, United States -... | ecosystem: Environmental > Terrestrial > Soil > Temperate forest >... | reverse complement strand
TGACCATGCAAGGCCTTGGGTTGCTTGAAGCGCATGGAGCCGCACCGAAGTTTGCTGGAGCCGAGGCGGGTTCGGGCAAGGGCACTAACGTGGCGGTTCTTGGAGGGGGTATTGCCGGTCTGGTGGCCGCTTACGAACTACGTTCTCTTGGGTATGAGTGTACGGTTCTTGAAGCGCGGGAGAGACCCGGCGGACGTAACTGGACGGTACGGGGCGGGGACAAGGTGAGTTTTCTGGATGGCACGACGCAGTCGTGTACTTGGGACCAGGGACACTACCAGAATTTCGGGCCTGCGCGCCTGCCATCGATTCACAAGACCATTCTGGGGTATTGCCGGAAGCTTGGCGTGGAGATGCAGGTTGAAGTGAATATGAGCCGTTCGGCTTTCCTGCAAAACGACAATGTGAATGACGGTAAGCCTGCGGTAATGCGTCAGGTGGTAAACGATACTCGCGGGCATGTGAGCGAGTTGCTCTCCAAGAGCATCAACCAGGGAGCGCTGGATCAGGAGCTCTCGAAGGAAGACCGCGACCGTATGTTAAGCTTCCTGCGCACGTATGGATCGCTGGACGCAGCAGGCAAATATAACGGCAGCGATCGTGCTGGCTATGTGAAGACGGCTGGTGCAGGTGATGACGTTGGGGTGTTGAGCCAGCCGATCGATATGCATACGTTGTTGGACGAAAACTTCTGGCAGGGCATGCTCTTTGATGAACAGTTCGATATGCAGGCGACGATGTTCCAGCCCGTGGGAGGTATGGATCGCATTCCTTATGCATTTGCAAAATCGCTGGGTGCGATCGTGAAGTACAACTCGCCTGTGACTGAGATTCGCAAGACGTCGACGGGCGTTGCCGTCAGCTACAAGGAGAAGGGCACGGCGAAGATGATGGAGGCGGACTACTGCATCTGTACGATGCCGCTAACGCTTCTTCGCGCTACGCCAAACGACTTCAGCGCTGCGTATAAGAAGGTCGTGGACGAGTGTACTTATTCAAGCGCTTACAAGATTGCATGGGAGAGCAGGCGCTTTTGGGAGCAGGATTACAACATCTACGGTGGGCTTGAGTTTGTGACGGTTGGGTGCAGCCCGATCTGGTTTCCTTCGGCGGGGATGTTCAGCGAACGTGGAGTGCTGGTGAGTGGATATACGGACGAGTCCAACTCACCGTTTGGAAAGCTGACGATGGAGGAGAAGCTGGCGGAGAGTCGGAAGTCGATTGAACGGCTGCATCCGGGGCATGGCAAAGAGTTGGAAAAGCCTCTGTATGTGACCTGGGGCAGGATTCCGTACAACGAAGGATCATGGATTCGAAGCTATGGGCCGGGACAGCAGAGATCGCCCGGAGTGCGCTTGACTCCGCAGACCGGGCAGGCGCAGTCAGCTTCAGCTGCACGGACACTTTCAAACCCTGGGTACGAAACTCTGATTGAGCCCGATGGCCGGATTGTCTTTGCGGGAGATCACGTGAGCCATATTGTTGCATGGCAGGAGGGTGCGGCGTTGAGTGCCCTTCGGGCAGTGCAGCAGGTTTCCGATCGAGTGAAGGCTGCAAGGCTGGCCAATGGCGCGAAGGACGCGGTTTCCGCTTAGGACTGGGGCGTGATTTTAAACATGCCAAGGGGTGAAACTTAACGATAAGCTGCTCGTACCAAGATCAAACCGCAATAGCTCTCACGAAAACTCAACCTCAACCCGACCGAGGAATTTCTCATTTGGACTGAGTGTTGAAGCGATTCGTTGGAGGAGAGAATCGATCATGTCGCGCAGGTTTCCGCTTTTTGCCGCCGCAGCTTTTTTCCTGAGTTCTGTTACAGCCTTGTGCCAGCAGACGAAGCCGCCAGCTGATGGGGTTTCGATCGTGCAGCCGGGAGCGCCGGGACAGAGTAATAAGACGTTGACGCCAGAGACGGCTGCTGCGCCGCTGCGCAAGCCTTCCGCCGATGATGTGAAGTTCATGCAGGGCATGATTATGCATCACTCACAGGCCGTCGAGATGACGGAACTGCTGAAGACTCGAAGTCAGAACCCTGCAGTTCAGGCGTTGGGTAAACGCATCAGCATCTCGCAAACCGACGAGATGCGATTTATGAGGCAATGGCTGACGGAACGAGGCGAACCGGTTTCGGAGCATGGCTCGATGGATATGGCAGGAATGGATATGAGTGGAATGGATCATGCTCATATGAGCCACATGGATATGGCGATGCCAATGATGCCTGGGATGCTTACTCCAGAGCAGATGAAGGCTCTGGCAGCGGCGACGGGGCCGCAATTCGACCACTTGTTTTTGACAGGGATGATTCAACATCACACTGGTGCTCTGACGATGGTGAAAGATCTGTTTCGGACGCAGGGTGCGGGCCAGGATCCGCAGCTGTTTGATTTTGCGAGTGACGTCGATAACACGCAGCAGGCAGAGATCGATATTATGCGGCACATGCTTCTTAAGGAGAAACAATGATCGCTGAAATGACTTCAAGATTTTCACGTAGCACCGTGACCATTGGGGTCGCACTTTCTTTTTCTTTTGCCGCGATTTGTTCGGGACAGAACAACTCGGTGTATACCAATCCGCGAGCGGGGTCGGATGATCCGCGCGTAGGCCTGAAAGCAGGGCTTTATGATGCGGGCGAGGCATCGTTTGGAATGCAGAGGCTGATCTCTTTGCCGAAGCCAGCCGGCTTTGCTCCGGATCTGGCTTCGATTGCGGCCTTTGATGCTCTGCCTACTCCGCCACCACCACCAGAAGGTACCCCACCGCCGCGTGGGCCGCAGGGTGGGCCACGAGCGAATTATGGAGGAACCAACTCCGACCTGGCATTCCATGGTACGACTCTGTTTGTGGGCAACTATAGCGGCATGAATTTTTACGACATCTCGAATCCAGCGAAGATCAAGTTGATCACTTCGGTGGTTTGCCCGGGTGGTCAGGGAGACGTCTCTGTATATGGGCATCTTTTGTTCATGTCGGTTGAGGCGGCGAACGGACGCCTCGACTGTGGAACTCAGGGCTTCCCTACTCCTGCAGGCGCTGCGCCGACGCCTCCACCGGCGGCGGATCCAGCCGCGGCTGATGCCGCGCCCGGGCCACGTCGGCCACCACCTCCGCCTCCCAGCCCCGATCGAATCAAGGGCATCCGCATCTTCGACATTACGGACGTCTCACAACCGAAGCAGGTTGCTGAAGTACAGACCTGCCGTGGCTCGCATACCCATACACTCGTCGTCGATCCGAAGGATAAAGACAATATTTATGTCTATATCTCTGGCTCGGCGGGCGTGCGTCCTTCCGAGGAGTTGGCAGGCTGTTCGGGTGCCGATCCTGATAAGGATCCCGATACGGCATTGTTTACGATCGTCGTGATTAAGGTGCCGCTTGCGCATCCCGAACGGGCGAAGGTGGTAGCGAGTCCCAGAATCTTCACCGACCCTGAGACGGGCAACATGAATGGCCTGTGGAAGGGTGGCAATCATGGCGAAGGCACGCAGACGACCTCGATGACTCGCGGCTGCCACGACATTACAGTTCGATCTGACTTAGGCCTGGCAGCTGGCGCGTGTTCGGGGAATGGGATTCTTTTGAATATTTCTGATCCAGTGCATCCTGTGCGCATCGACGCTGTCACTGATCCTAACTATGCCTTCTGGCACTCAGCCAATTTCAGTAATGACGGCACAAAAGTGCTGTTTACGGATGAGTGGGGCGGCGGTGGACAGCCGCGTTGCCGCGCAACCGATCCAATGAACTGGGGAGCGGATGCGATCTTCAATCTGAAGAATGGTAAGTTGACGCTGGCTTCTTACTACAAGATGCCTGCACCACAGAGCGAGTTGGAGAACTGTGTTGCTCACAACGGGTCGCTCATTCCGATTCCGGGGCGAGACGTTGAGGTGCAGTCCTGGTATCAGGGTGGTGTTTCGATTGTTGATTTCACCGATATTACACATACGGTTGAGATCGGCTACTTCGATCGTGGACCGGTCGATGGGATCAAGCATGCGATGGGTGGACAGTGGTCGACATACTGGTATAACGGCTACATCTACGGGTCTGAGATCGCTCGTGGCGTCGATGTCTTCAAACTTGTACCGAACAAATACCTGACACAAAACGAGATTGATGCCGCGACCCAGGTTCATGTTGCCGAACTGAACGTTCAAAACCAGGACAAGTTTGTCTGGCCAGCGAACTTCGTAACTGCCAAGGCGTATCTCGATCAATTGGCTCGCAGCAATGCCTTGGACTCTAAGCGCTTAGCAGCGCTGAACGACGCGATAACGAAAGCCGAGGCTTCGAATTCCAAACCTAAGGATGTCGCTCAGTTGCATACGCTGGGTGCGAGTCTTGAGAAAGACGCGGGCTCGGCAAAGACGCCAGCTGACTCTTATCGCATGCATGCACTTGCAGGAATTATGACGCAGAGTGGAACCGGCAAATAATTTTCTAGAGCTAAGTTTTTGCAACTCGAAGTGAAATGAACCGCGTAAACCCATTGTTGGATTACGCGGTTTTTTGTGCCTGAACGAGAACCGAGAGGAGATTGTCGAGATCGGCTGGGTTGACGTCGCTGATGGCGATGATGCGCAAATCAGGGGTAGTCGCGGTGTGGATAGTAAATCCCGAGCGAGAGTCTTTGAGAATCGTGGCGCTTGGGCTGGTCGATCGCTGGGTGAGGAAGACTGACACCTCGTGCTTGTGAATGCTGAACAGGAGAAGAGCTGCAGGCTGACCGTTGAGGAAAGCCAGGTCTGCACCTTTAAGGGTGGTGTCGGGGGGCAGCGCAGCTGTTTCAGGCAGGTTGAAACTAAAGGGTAGGCGGCCTTGAAACCATGGTTTGACAGTGTGGCGATCCGTAGATATGACCTGGGGAACGGCTGCGGTGGAGAGAGTTGCGAGATGCTGATCGAGGAGCTCAGTGACGAGAGCGTTGGTTGGATGAAACTGACGCCATCCAAAGAGTGACACGGCAAACAGCAGCGCTGCAGCAAGTGCTGTCCAAATGAGCGGGCGCATGGCGTGAATGCGAGCCGGCATTTTCTTTTGTTCGGGTTTCTTTTGTTCCAAATGGAGATGAGCCGTGAGACGGGCGAGGGCTTCCGGCGGTGGAGTGAAGCGCTGTCCGGCGCGTGCGGTGGCGGTTTTGAGCTGGGTCGCAGAGAGAACGCGCAGGGCGCACGCGTGGCAGTTCGCCAGATGTTGCTCGATTCCCTGCTGCTCCATAGGTGAGAGTTCTCCGTCGATGAAGGCGCTCAGCCGGTTTGGATCAATATGTTCAGTGGATTGAGAGGTTGGAGTCATTGAGATTCCCCGAGTTGCGGTTGCAGAAGTTGGCGCAGAGTGCGACGGGCGCGAGAGATGCGGGACATCACGGTTCCAATGGGGACTTCTAGGATGCTCGCAATATCTTTGTATTTAAGCTCTTCCACATCGCAAAGGAGTAATACTTCACGCAACTGCGATGGGAGTTGCTCCAGCGCGGCCTGCAGAGCATTCTCGTCACCGAGGCGGATGAGATTCTCTTCGGGTGTTGGGCCGGCGGTGGCGGAATCAAATGTCTCCGGATGATCTTCCATAAAGACGGTGCGAGAGGCAGCGATTCCAGTGCGGGTCGTGAGAAAGGTGTTGCGCAGGATGCGAAAGATCCAGGCCTTGAAATTGGTTCCGGGCTGAAAGGAGTCGAAGGCGCGAAGCGCCTTCGAGAAGGTCTCCTGCACCAGGTCTTCGGCATCGGCCTGGTTGCGAGTAAGCCAGAACGCGTGGTTATAGAGCGAAGCGAAGAGAGGGAGCGCCGATTCTTCAAAATTTGCGCTGCGAGAGACAAGGGACGACATAACGCGAAGTGCCTCGGGTTGTCGGATGTAGTGGGGCTCGAGAGACACGGAGTAGACCGGCAGGCGATAAGTATTAACCATCGCTACCGTAAACCGGATCGCAGACAAATTATTCCACGAATTCTTGGACGAGGTGGGAATAAACAGCGCTCTACCCAGTTTTGGAGGTGAAGGTAATCAAAAACCGAATGGAGCTTGCTATGAATCGAATTAAAGAAGACGAAGTAATGCTGAAGAGCGAAGCCGAAGCAAAATCTGGAGATGGAATCGACCGGCGCAATTTTCTTGGATGCATGGCGTGGGCCGGCACAGGTTTGTTGTGGTCAATGGTGGGCGGCGTGCCAACGTCGAAGCTACTGGCACAAACCATGAAGGGCCCTGGAGCAAGCGCAGGAAAGATTGAAGATTTTTCGTTTGTGCAGATCAGCGACTGCCATATCGGATTCAATAAAGGGGCTAATCCAGATGTGACCGGGACACTGAAAAAAGCGATTGATCGAGCGAATCTGACACCAGCTGGGATGAAATCCCCCGACTTTATGATCCATACCGGGGATATCACGCAGAACTCAAAGGCAGCCGAGTTCGACACGGCCTCAGAGGTGATCAAAGGCTTCAAGAGTGAGGTTTTCTACGTTCCGGGCGAGCACGATTTTATTGATGACGGCGTGCAGTATAAACAACGGTTTGGTAAAGGAACCGTTGGCAATGGGTGGTATAGCTACAATCACAAGGGAGTTCACTTTGTGGGACTAAACAATTGTGTTCAGGTGGATGCGATGGGCAATATTGGTGGCGAGCAGCTTACGTGGCTAAAATCCGATCTGGCTGGGCAGAGTCATTCGACTCCAATTGTTGTCTTCGCGCACATTCCGTTATGGATGGTTTATGAGAAGTGGGGATGGGGGACAAAGGACGGTGAACAGGCGCTTGCGATGCTGAAGCCTTTCGGATCGGTGACGGTGCTGAACGGCCACATTCATCAGGTTGTGCAAAAGGTCGAAGGCAATGTGGCTTTTCACACGGCGATGGCGACTGCATTTCCGCAACCTGCCCCGGGAGCGGCGCCAAATCCGGGGCCGATGGTGGTTCCAGCAGGCAAACTGCAGAGCGTGCTTGGAGTGACCAAGGTGAAGGTCGTCCGTGGGCACAATCATCTTGCTGTGGTCGATTCAACGTTAGCGGAGAGTGTCTGATGCGTCCCTGGATTATCGCTTTCGTCACTGTTGCCGCAGTGGTAGGACTGGGATACGTACACCCATTCGGAAACCCTCGTGTCGAGCCTGCGAAAGGGCTCGGCACAGTGCTCCACGGTGCGAATATGTCAGCTGAGGCGAAGGCGACACTGATAGCGAAGTGCGCCGACTGCCATTCGAGTGAGACTCGATGGCCGGTGTATGCACGAATCGCTCCAGGTTCGTGGTTGATTGAGCGCGACATCGTTGAGGCTCGCAAGAAGATGGACCTATCGCGGTGGGAGGAGATATCGAACGATCAACAGCAAGTATTGCTGGCAAAGATTGTTCAGGAGACTAAGAGCGGAGACATGCCACCACTGCAGTATCGCCTCTTGCATTGGAATGCAAATCTTTCCAAATCAGATGTGCAAACACTTTCGACGTTAGGTAAGAACACAGGTCAGAGTGAGATGGCACTAACAGGCGAGGGTGATCCCATGCGTGGCAAGGTCGTGTTTGAGAAGCGATGCACAGGGTGCCATGCGATGGAGGTCGATCGTGAGGGTCCGAGACTGGCCGGTGTCTATGGGAGAAAGGCTGGAAGTGTTGCGGGATTTACCTATTCCAAAGGTTTGAAGGGCTTGGGCGAGACATGGAACGACGCAACCCTTGAGAAGTGGCTGAGCGATCCTGATCTGATGGTTCCGGATAATAATATGAGCATCAGTGTTCCCAAAGCAGAGGAGCGCAGGGATTTAGTCGCCTACTTGAAGCACTCGTAGAAAATTACTGGAAGCTAAGATTCTTTTGATCGCTGAGGATTTGATCGGCAGTGAGACCCCTGATCGAGGCATCGAGGAGTTCGATCATGTGGAGGGCGGGCAGGGTTCGCTCACCACGACGGCGAAGACCGCTCATTAACTGCAGCAGGCAGCCGGGGTTTGCGGAGACAACTGCCTGAGCGCGTGCATCGAGGAGATGACCTACCTTTCGGTCGCCGAGTTGCTGTGCTGCTTCTGGCTGAAGGAGGTTGTAAACTCCGGCGGAGCCGCAACAGAGGGAGGCCTCGGCTATTTCGGCTACTTCGAGTTGCGGGATGGCAGAGAGAAGTTGGCGCGGCTGCTGGTAGATTCCCTGGGCATGACGGAGGTGGCACGCGTCGTGATACGCGACGCGGAGCGGCAGTGGATGGCGTGGCGCGATTGGCGGCAAACTGCAGAGAATTTCAGTGATGTCTTTGCACTTCGCGGAGAATGCGCTAGCGCGATTGGCCCATTGCGAATCATCGCGGAGTAAGTAGCCATACTCCTTCATTGTGGAGCCGCAGCCTGCGGCGTTGATGACGATGGTTTCGACATCTGCGGCTTCGAAGAGAGCGATGAGGTTGCGAGCCATGGCTGCCGCCTGCTCGTCGAGGCCGGAGTGGAGCATGAGAGCCCCGCAGCAGGGTTGGCTGGGTGGAGTGACGACTTCGAAGCCCTCTGCAACGAGCACGCGCGCTGTGGCTGCGTTGACATGAGAGAAGAAGACGGATTGGACGCAGCCAGTGAGCATTCCTACTCGACCGCGAGGAGCGCCAGTTGGCGCGATTTTTTTGGGCATCGTCCAGGTGAAGTGCGCGGGGACAGAGGGGAGTAGGGATTCCATGGCTGCTAGGCGCGTGGGAAGGAGTTTGAGGACCCCTGAGCGGCGAACCAGGGATTGGAGGCCGGAACGTTGGTAGAGGAAGAGCGGGCCCGCCACGAGTTTGAGTCGTGTGGGATGCGGGAAAGTCGCGAAGAGAAGTTTGCGGAAGAAGGAGTCAGTGGAATCGCGCGGAATGTTGCGTTCTACCTGGGCGCGGGTGGATTCGATGAGGTTGTTGTACTGGACGCCGGAGGGACAGGCGGTCATGCAGGCCATGCAGCCGAGGCAGTTGTCCATATGGGTGCGGAAGTTTTGATCGAGAGGGGCTTCGCCTTGCGCAGCTTTGGCCATCATATATATTCGGCCGCGTGGAGAGTCCATTTCTTCACCCCAGAGAACGTAGGTGGGGCAGGCGGGGAGACAGAAGCCGCAGTGGACACAGTCGGAGAGTAGTTCCTTTTCCGGTGGATGGTGGGGGTCGAAGCTGCTGGGCTTGGTAATCTGGACTTTATTGGTGTGCATTCTAGTGTGTATCCCCACCCTGTACATTTGGTTCGAAGTCTTCGAAAGATCGTAGTTAGGTCTGGACTTTCCTGCTCTGGCCTCTATGGTCTTCTTGTTTCATGAGGGATTTTGGGGACGGTTTTTGTCATGTCAGGGTGGGATTTCTGGCACCGGGGTTGAGGGTGTTTTGTGGGTCGAATTGGTGTTTTATGGATTGCATGAGGTCAGAGACGGCTTTAGCTGGCTCGATGTTCTTCAGATTGCTCCAGGTAAGAGAACCGTATTGGAGGATTGCGAGTGAACCTCCCTTCTTTTCAATCTTCTCCTGAAGATCGGCGATCCCAAATGCGGTTGTATGAGTCGGTGCCGGGAAACTCGCGAGCATGATACCAATTGCCTGCGTGGTGCATTGTCCCTTCGACTTTACAACTCGTTCGCTGAACTCAAGAATATCCGTTGGAAGCATGGTCATTTTGACTTTGAATGACTCATCGTCTGCACAATGTTTCTCGCGAGCCTGCCAGACTTCGTCGGAAGCTGGTTCAAGTTTAAGACCAGCAGATTTGGTCATCCGTTGGAGAATCTCGTTTTGATGGGCTTCTGGGTGGGCGCTCAGTTGAATATCGAGGTGGAAGCCGTAAGAGTTGCCCCGGAGTTGGAGGGCTTGGGTCAAGAGGTGGCTGGAACGGATATTCGCCATCAAGGGGCCTAGTTGTGCGGCTAGAGGAGCGTGGACAGTGAACGTTTGGAGATGCTGAGGGAGTGGATGGAGTCGGAAAGTGGCTTCGGTGATGACCGCTAAGGTGCCGAGGGATCCGGTGATCAGTTTGCAGAGATCGTAACCTGCTACGTTCTTGACGACTTTTCCGCCAGAGCGGGCGATAGTGCCGTCAGCGAGGACGAGGGTCATACCGATGATGAGATCGCGGAGGCTGCCGTAGCGGTGACGAAGTGTTCCTGAGTCATTGGTGGCGAGGATGCCGCCTACGGTTGCGCGTTCAGGCCAGAGTGGGTCCAGAGCTACAAACTGACCCTGCTTTGCAACGGTTTGCTGGAGTTGCCGCCACGTGCAGCCTGCTTGTACGGTGCAGGTCAAATCTTGCCATGGGTGTTCGATGACTCGATTAAGGCGAGTGAGATTGAGGCGGATGCTTGTTTGGGTTTGGTTGCCCCAGGATTGCTTGGTTTTGCCGCCTGCGGGGTTTACGGTGAGGCCGTTTTCATTGGCGAAGCGGAGGATCTCGGAGACTTGCTGAGTGTTGACGGGCCAGACCTCGGTGGGGTTGCCAGGGCGTACGTGTTCGGGACCAGTTATCGCGGCTAGTTGTTCGACGATGTTGGTGATTGTTGCCATCCTAGAATGACCTGATCCATTTTGTTTCACTAAGACGTCGCACCGGGCTTCGTGGCTGAAAGGTTCGAGTTGTGAGGGTGAGGTTGAGATAGTACATGACTCACTAGAAGATCTCTGCTATGCCGCTGGTTTCGAGGTTGTGTGGGACATAGGCTCCGCGGGAGCGCTCGCCGCAGAGGCGTGGAGTGGGGAAGAGTTTGTCGGGATTAGAAATATTTTGCGGGTCGAAGGCGTGGCGAACGCGTTGCATGGTTTCGAGGTCGGGATCAGCGTACATATAGGACATGCTGCATTGTTTTTCGCGACCGACCCCGTGCTCGCCGGTGATAGAACCGCCGGCTTCGACGCAGATATCGAGGATGCGCATGGAAAGACTGATGGCGCGGGCCTCTTCACCGGGATTGTCGGCACAGTAGAGGACGATGGGGTGAAGATTGCCGTCGCCGGCGTGAAAAACGTTCGTAACGCGAAGGTTTTCTGCGGCGGACATCTGCGTAATCTTTTCGAGGACAGCGGGGAGTGCCGTACGCGGGATGACACCGTCCTGCACGATGTAGTGCGAGGAGAGGCGGCCAGCTGCGGCAAAAGCGGCTTTGCGCCCCTTCCATATTAAGAAGCGGTCATGCTCGTCGACAGCGAGGCGCGTCTCCCATGCTCCGTTCTTCTTCGCGAGCCCGATAACTGTGGCCATCTGAAGATCCACTTCGGCGCGCGGACCGTCGAGTTCAATAAGGAGGAGCGCCTCGCAGGCGGGATAGTTGGGATGAACCGAGGCTTCGGCGGCCTGGATGGAGAGGCGGTCCATTATTTCCATGGCGGCGGGAAGTTGGCCAGCGGCGATGACGTCGGAGACGGTCTGGGCAGCGGCGGCGATGGTATCGAAGGCGGCGAGAATGACCTGCACGGTTTCAGGCCTGCGGACGATGCGGAGAGTAATCTCGGTAGCGATTCCGAGGGTGCCTTCGGAACCGATGAAGACACCCAACAGATCGTAACCGGGAGGGTCGGGTGCTTTGCTGCCGAGCTTGACGAGTTCTCCCGTGGGGAGGACGATCGTCATCTCAAGGACATGAGTGACGGTAAAGCCGTATTTGAGACAGTGAGCGCCGCCAGCATTTTCGGCGACGTTGCCGCCGATTGAGCAGACGGTCTGTGAACTGGGATCGGGTGCGTAAAAGAAGCCGTGCGGCGAAACGGCCGCGGTGACGTTGGCATTGATGACACCGGGCTGGACAGCGATCTGCTGATTAGGTAGATCGATGCTGAGGATGCGGTTCATGCGGGAGAGGCAGATGACAACCGAACCTTCGGCAGGGAGCGCCCCCCCGCTCAGGCCAGTGCCGGAACCGCGAGCGACGAAGGGAATCTTATTTTTCGCGCAGATACGTATAACAGATTGAACCTGTTCTGTGGTGCTGGGCAGGACGACTGCGTCAGGTGTGACGCGGAAGGCTGTCAGGCCATCGCACTCATAGGTTTGAAGCTGGTTGGGAGCGGTAATGAGGCTGGATTGCGGGGTGACACCACTTTTGCCATCCGAGTCTACGGCAGCGCGAAGTTCGGCGAGGATGGGAGCGGTAAGCATAGACTTTAGAGCTACTTCGAGAACCCTACCGATAGAGTACAGCGAATGCAAGCGTCCGTGCTTACCTGGAATGAAACCAATTTTAATAGTGCATATTGTGGGTCCAGCTTCAGATCATCCTGCTTGAACAACTCAAGCCGACAAGACCCTATGCGGGCTCGAGGCGGCGTGGACTGCCTCATTCGACTAGGGATTCTACCAGTTGTTTACCGTGGATCGATTCCATAGCATTGAGCCGTACAGCAGGGATCCGAGACGGCGGTTATTGGGGCGGACATTGCGTGCCAGGAGAAAACTACATGCTTGCTAACCTAAGAATTCGACAATTCGCGACTGGATTCTCACTTTTGCTCGGGCTGTTTATGATCGCCAGCGACCATAGCTTCGCACAGCGTGGGAATGTTGAAACCATTGACGCGCAAGCCTTTGGCACAAGCACCCAGCTTGGAAGAAACTTTGGTATCAAAATCATTATTTATGAGTTCTCGAGTCCTGAAGACCGAGACGTTCTCGTACAGGCATTTCAGAAAGGACAGAACGACGGACTCGTGAATGCTCTCGAAAAGATGAAGAGCGTAGGCCGGATAACGATCCCCGGCACAGTCGGCTACGATCTCAGCTTCATTCGGGAGATCATAACGCCCACTGGCAGAACCATTCGTTTTGTCACCAACCGAAAGATCGCTTTTGGGGAAGCCTATTGGGATACCCAGACCAAGAGTTTCAATCTTACTGCGGGTGAAATCACACTGAATGATACCGACAAGAGCAAGAGCAGCGGTGTTCTCTTCCCTGCCGCACAGCTCATCGTCAATAACGAGGGCGAATTGCAGTTCGAACTAAACCAGAATGCATGGAAGCTGAATAACATCATCGAGTGGAAGTGAACCCCGTGCAGTGTTGGTTTTTGGTCGCGAGATCCACGGGGAGATTGCCGAGAACAGAGGATACAGCCATGACTTTCAAAGCTCAACGACGGTTCAACACCTGCAGTGCATTGCTCGTATTGTCTTCCATCGTTCCCCTGACCGGAGGCGTCGCACACGCGAAGAGCAAATATGCATGCGAGCAGGAGCGGCCCGAGACCCTGTGCAACGCGGCCAACACCTGCGGCTCCGCATCGTCTCCCTGCACGATCAATATCAGCAGGGGAGCCAGCTCCGCCAATGTCAAACCTGGCATCCCAGATGCAAAAAATAATCAGCTTTTCTGTGTTAAGGCCGGCACCACGGTGGTATGGACGAGCGCGAACAAGAACCATGGGTTTATGGTCTCTTTCGGTACCGACTCGCCTTTTGACCCGGATGATCCGATTATGGGAGGCGGGAAAAAGTCGGTCACAACGAAAGCAAGCACTCCGGGATGCTACAAGTACGATGTGGGCGCGTTTCGTTCCGGTACGGTTTATGGAATGAGCAGCGGCAGTAAGCCAGAGTTAATCATCCTTCCCTAACCAGCCAAGTAAGCGGAAATCAGTTCACCACCCGAAAACTCAGAATTCGAATTGAAGACGGGTCTGGAAGAACTGGGTATTGCCTTTGAGGTTGAATCGATCCAAACGCCCAATGCCATAGGTGCCCACAAGGCGTAGGTAGTCCGTAAGGTACCAATTGACCATTGGAGTGAATCGCCAAAATTTGCCCCCCTTTAGTGTCCCGCTATCTAAATCGATGTCGGAGAACCGCGCGATTAACTCCACGGCGCCGAGACCGCCGGAGAAGACCGACCTCTTGGGTATTACCTCTCTAAAAGCTCCCTGGATAGTGTTATAGGCACGCGCCTCGCCAGTGATGCACCATGTCGCAACGAAGTCACCGCCATGAATGGTTGGATTGTGTGTCGACGAAGAGTTGGCGTGAACCCACCAGTATTCGCTTCCCAGCAACAACGAACCTTTGCGGTAGTAGGTCTCATATCCCGCCATCTTGGTATTGGTGGTGGCGAACTTACCCGTGTCCACGAAGTATGGAGCTTGAGATACCTCAGGGCGTGCGCGGAACTGAAGCTGTCCCTGTTTAGGACTTCCGTTTCTCAAATTTAATCCCACGTGGAATGCGGTCCGCGTCTCATCGGAATGAATCGGAAGCCATACGGCGCGCAGAACGGTCTGGTTATGGTAGGTAGAGAAACTTTGGCCCTGAGAGAGCCAGTCGTTGTAGTAGCCAAAGTTCCACAGAAAGCCATGCTTGGGCGTGTAGCCAAGCCACTTGAAACCGTCTGCGAGAATCGGGATGGTGGCATCACTCATCGTGGAGCGTTCCATCGTCCATCCGTCATAACCGACCATCACCTTATTTAGCGAGAACCCCTCCTTGGAGCGGCCGATGAAGACATTGCCCCAAAGTTGGGGGACCGCAACCATGATGCCCGTCTGGCGTATCACCCAGGAATGCGTCGGTGCGTCATACATAATCCCGACGTTCCATGTCACTTTCCGCGAGAGGCTTGGAAAGCTACCCCCTAAAACGAATCGGAAGTCACGAAGTCTCTGAGCCGGGAGCATGTTGATCTGCTCTTTGCTCTCGATATTCTGCGCGTAGGCGGCCGTATCGATTAGAAACCCCATTCCCAGTTTGGCGATGAAGTGGGGGCCGGTGTATTCGTTCCAGCGAGACATCCTTCTCGGTGCGTGATCGATGTCGTCATCCATTTCACCTGCATCGACTGTGTCGTCGAGCGTGGATGAAGGGGGCGTATTCTGTTGTGAACCAGGATTTGCATCAGGAGACGTAGCAACTGATTTCTGCGAGCTAACCTGTTGCGGTTGTTGGCTCGATTCCGGTGTTGCCTGCGCAATTGCGCTGTCTTGTCCGCGGCAGGAATTCCATGCGGGCAAGACCGCAAAAACAGTCAGCAACAGAAAGTGCGACCTTAGGATGAACCTCATATCGGAATCCCGGATAGATCATCAGTAGGTTCTGAATAATTGTTGAATCTGTGCGGGCGAGTCGGGCTTTAGAAGCGCCAACGCCAGAAGAATGCGAGATTTTTGTGGATTCAGCTCATCAGAGGCGATGAATCCGAGCTCGTCGTCGTTCACTTCGACGTTGCGGTCGACCATTCCCGTCGTGACGCGGCTGCTACGAACCACGACCACACCCTTCTTGACAGCGCCCGCTGCCGCATCGACCGAGACTTTGTTCATGTTGCCGTTGCCTACGCCGGCAATAACAATTCCTTTCGCGCCGGCATTGACACTCGCGTCGATCAGGTCCGGTTCCATGTCGACGTCGGCGACAACGATATCGACGCGCGGCAGCTTCGTCACGTTCGAGATATCGAATTCACTTTGCGACGTGTGTTTCCATGGAGGGATGTTGTACCAGTCGTTCTTGCCGTAGGCGGTTACGCCAACTACGCCACGTATCGGTGACATGAAGGTCTGAACGGAGGTTGTGCTTGTCTTTGTAAGCGAATGTGCAGCGTGGATCTGGTCATTCATCACGACCAGAACCCCGCGGTCCTTCGCCTGCGGGTCGGCTGCAACCGCAACGGCATTGTAGAGGTTCAATGGGCCGTCGGCACTGACTGCGGTGGACGGCCGCATTGATCCAACCATCACGACGGGCTTGTTACTCTTCACGGTCAAATTAAGGAAGAATGCCGATTCTTCCATCGTGTCGGTACCGTGCGTGATTACGATGCCATCGACGGCGGGGGTGGAGAGCAATTCATTGCAGCGTTTGGCCACTTTCAGGAGAATGTCGAATGACATGTCCTGCGATCCCACGTTTGAGATCTGCTCTCCCTTAATGTTCGCGAGCTTTTCTATTCCCGGAACGGCTTTCAACATGGCGTCAATCGTCACGGCTCCAGAGGTATAACCGGACTGAGTGCCCGTTGCTGCGGCGCCCGCGATCGTGCCGCCCGTGGCGAGGATCACGATGTTTGGTTTGGCTTGAGCAAGCGAGTATTCACTTACTGCGGCGAACGTCAGAACTACGATCATCCGATATATGCGTTTCATGACTCCTCTTTCTAACGCTGCCGTCAATCCACATTGCGTTCGTGTGACGATGTACCTATTTTGCGTAGCTGCTTCTGTCCAAATTAGTGAGTTTGACCGGATCAAGGAGATCTTTGATCTGCGCCTCCGTCAAGACGTGTTTCTCTCTAATGATTTCGAGGATTCCCTTCCCGCTGTCGTAAGCTTCTTGTGCCAATTCTGTGGCTTTGTCATAGCCCACAATGGGGTTCAACGCGGTGACAATGCCTACAGTTGTTTCCATATAGTGCGCCAGCACCTTCTCGTCCACGGTGATACCGTCGACGCATCTTGTTCGGAACAGCTTTGAGGTGTTATTTAGGAGCTCCTGCGACTCCATCATCGACAAGCCTTCTACCGGTTCGTATGCATTGAGTTCAAGCTGGCCCGAATGTGCTGCGATTGTTGTTACGAAGTCATTCCCCATCACCCGGAACGCAACAAGATTCATCACCTCAGGAACGACCGGGTTAACTTTGCCCGGCATGATGGAAGAACCTGGCTGCAGTGCGGGCAGATCAATTTCGTTCAATCCAGCACGGGGGCCAGACGCCAGAAGAATTAGATCTCCTGAGATCTTTGAGAGCTTGATGGCCACGCTCTTAAGAGCAGCGGAATAAATCACGAATCCTTGCTGGTCCCATGTCGCTCCAATCATGTCAGCAGCTGGAACTATAGGCTTGCCCATGAGCTGCGCCATATGCGCCGCGCACTTCTCGGCATATCCTTTTGGTGCGTTCATTCCGGTACCGATGGCGGTTGCACCCATGTTCACTGTGTAGAGCGATTTCTCCGCTTCCTTAAGCGTTGCAATCTCACCGTCCAGCGACATGGCATAGCCATAGAACTCCTGGCCAATCGTCATTGGCACCGCATCCTGCAATTCGGTACGTCCCATCTTGACGATCTTGAGGTAGGCATCGCCCTTCCTACGGAAGGAGGCAGATAGCTGTTGCAGCTCCGCGACCAACTTGTCATTCCGGAGGATGAGGGCCACCTTGATCGCTGTTGGATAGGAGTCGTTGGTGGACTGCGACATGTTCAAATCGTCGTGTGGCTCCAGGAACTGATATTCGCCTTTTTTGTGGCCCATCAATTCGAGGCCGACGTTCGCGAGCACCTCATTGGCATTCATGTTGGTGGAGGTGCCAGCGCCACCCTGATACCAATCCACTGTGAATTGGTCTTTATATTGCCCGCCTCGCACAGCCTGCGCGGCTTTTTCGATTGCGGCCAGTCGTTCCGGTTTCATCGCCCCAACATCTGTGTTGGCTTGTGCCGCTGCGAGCTTGACGATGGCCCACGCCTCGATGAATTCAGGGTAGTGGTTGATCGGGACGCCTGATAGCTGGAAGTTCTCGAGTGCCCTTAACGTCTGTATACCGTAGTAGGCATTAGTGGGAACCTGTTTTTCTCCGAGAAGATCTTTTTCGGTTCGCGTCTGAGCAGATGGCTGCTGAGGCCACATAGAACTGCCAGCGAAAATCATAGTGAGCGCCAATCCAATTGTTCGGGGTGACTGTGAAAGGGACACTTGCATTCGCCCTCCTCGTTGGCCACATCTATGCGATGAGCACACAACAGCGCATCGATAGTGCTATTCGCGGACAATCAAGAGACCTGCAGTAAAGCACAGAAGGTAGGCAGATCAATCTTCGGCTCCGCTAGTCAAGTTAATGAAAGAGTGCGCTCGTTCCGTAGCTATATCCACTAGGACTTTCCCTCATTCCACGGTGTTCGCCATTTCTCCCAGCGCCGCTAGTTCCCATGCACCAGAACCACGATGATTGATCCCCAAAGCGCAAATATCAATGCGCTGATTGCGTAACTTAGGCCATAACTCAATACCGGTACGCGGCTCTCAGCCTTTTCCTGTACAGCTGCCAGCCCCGGAGAAGACGTTCCGCTTCCTGCGCAGATTCCAAGCAAAAGCCCAGGATGTATTCGAAAGATGTAATAGCCCACAAGAATTGTGAGTAAGTAAGGTACTACGCCAACAACAACACCGGCAAGCAAAAGAGCTAGTCCAGATGTACGGACTCCGTAGATGAAGCTGGGGCCCGCATTGATTCCGATCGAAGCTATAAACGCACATAAACCCAATGAATCCAGTAGAGACAAGACGGGTTCAGGCACTCTGGCGAAACCAGGGCGAATCGATTGAATCCATCCGACCACAAAAGACGCGAGAAGGACGCCCACGGGAATACCCAGTGCGACATGAAGGCTTGTCAATTTCAATGCAGGCAAGCCGATTAACCCTCCAATCCCAATGGCCAGGCATAGCGAAATCAGATTCGTCGCATAGGACGTCCGTTCTACGGGACCCAATGTTGCTGCCAGGCGATCGATATGTCGTTTGGGGCCAATCAGTGTCATCCTGTCGCCAGGTTCGAGCACAACCTTCGAACCCATAGGCAGTTCTTCTGTCCCACGCATCACTTTGCTGACATAGACTCCACGAGTAGCAACCTCGCCCCCTAAAGTATCGACAATTTCAGCCAGGGTTCGATTAACCAAATCTTTACGTTGCAAGACGTGGTCGACCGCCGTCGCCGGAATATCCAGCAATACCGGGTCCTCCAGTTCATAACGATGCAGCGGATTTGCGGATCCTCCAAGTATCTTCGATCGGCCCGAAAGAACAACGATGTTGCCTGCATGGAGCCGGAGATCTGGGTGAGCACTAATAATTTGTTGCTCGTTCCTCACTCTTTCGATAAACACTCTTTCCGGCGCAAAGATATTTTCCAACTCCGCTACGGTCTTGCCGTCCATGTCTTCGGAGATAATGTATGCGCGCATCACGAATTGCTTGTACGCAGAAACAACTCCGGGTTCCTTTTCTTTCATACCTAATTCTTTTTCTAGTTTTTGACACTCCTCGCGAAGGTTGACCCTCATGATCCACGGACCGACTCGGACGAGCATGACGATCGCTGTAAATATCGCGACCATATATGTCAGGGCATATGCGGCCGTTGCATCTGCCGTAAGTGCGCGACGCACTTCCTCCCCTACATCGAGCCTGCCAATTGCATCACTCCCAGTGCCCAATGCCTCCGTAGAATGCAGCCCTCCGGCCAGAAGGCCCGTGGCAGTGCCCGCATTGAATCCGAGGACGAGGGCTACCGCATACGTCATCAGCAATCCGCTGACGGTGAATATGAGAGTCAAAATCAATTGCGGAATCGAATTTCGCCCCAGCCCCCTGAAGAATTGGGGGCCCGTTTTGTAACCAACGGAAAACAAAAACAAGAGAAAGAACGTCCTACCAAGAACACCCGCTACAGTGATTCCCAATTGCCCCACCGCAACACCAGCCAGGAGACACCCGACAACTGCGCCGAGTTTGAAAGACCCTAGTCGAAGCTGCCCAATAAAATAGCCCACGGCCATCGCCAGAAAAAGTGCCAGTTCCGGATGATCGCGCAGAGCATGGCTAATCCACTCCATGGTCACCACCATTTCAACTTGGCCTCCTAGCTTCATTTGGCGAAGGAAGATCAGTGTGCCTTGGCCCTCAACAAGAGCACAAGACCCAATCCATCGGGTGAGAATGGCCGCCGAGCGTTCGATACTTGTATAGCGGAATGTAAAGAGAAACAACTGGCAAAACCCCTAGGCGATGAAGAGTTATGTGGCTTTGAAATAGGAGAAATAGAAGCACGGGAGACGTCCTACTCGTTCGCTAAAGCGTTATCGACCTAGGAGATTTCCCAGTAGCGCGAGGGCACGCCTAGGAGTTACACACAGACAAACCTGCTGACGAAAACAGTTCTTTGCGACACCCACGAAGCCGGGATGAGAAAGAGGAAAGATATGAGGAGATATCAGTCGATAAGAACGATCGCCATTACGCTGGCGTTAGTCGTTGTAGGAGTCTCCAGTCGCGCTTCTTTTTGCGAGAGTGTCAAGGTAGAAGGAGTGATCAAGGCGCGAAACGGCGACACGATGACAGTTCAGCTTTCGACTCAATCGGAAATTATTATTCTGCTAACCGATACGACCCAAGTAGGGCAGGTGGAGGGAATGTTTAAGGCGCGGCGAAAGAATATGACAATGGCGGCGCTGATCCCGGGCCTTGAAGTCAAGGTGGAAGGCAATTATGACGAAGACCGTAAGCTGGTAGCGAACAAGGTTTCGTTTAAGGGAAACGATCTAGAGGATGCGGAGAAGATCCAAGCTGGGCTCCACGAAACCAAAGTGCAGAATCAAGAGCAGCAGGCTGAATTGGAAAAGCAAAATGAAGCGCTGAAAGCGCATAACGAAGAATTACAAAAGCAGCAGGCACAACTGACCGAACAGCAACAGAAGATCGCTGCCAACAAAGCTGCAGTCGATGCCGCGATAGCGCGCTTCGGCCAGTTGGATGACTATTACATTTTTGATGAAGTTACGGTGTACTTTGCCAACGGCAAGACGAAGGTCGACCCCAAATACAACCCACAGTTGATAGAGCTAGCCCAAAAGGCAGCTAAAATCCAAGGCTACATGATTCAGGTCGAAGGCTACGCTTCGTCAGTTGGCAGCGCTGCCCTCAATCAGAAACTAAGCCAGGATCGTGCTGCCAATGTCACTAACATCCTGCTTCAGCAAGCTCATGTCTCGCTCACGAGAATGCTGGCTCCAGGCGCAATGGGCGAGAGTAATCAGGTTGGAAACGACAAGACGGCAGAAGGGCAAGCTGAGAATCGAAGGGTCGTGGTCCGTGTCCTGCAAAACAAGGGTGTCGCGGGCAGCGTCACCGGCCAATAGACCATCGGAAGCCGCGTAAGTAACGCTGTTGGATCATGCCGAGGGATTAGCTCGACTATGTGCTGGAGAAGGCAGGATGAGACCGTGATTTAGCGCAAACAATACCAGGTCAGCGTTGTTTTTCAGATTGAACGATACCATGATGTGGTGCTTGTGAAACTCCACGGTTTTTTGACTAAGATTCAAGAGCCCAGCGATCTCCTTCATCAGACGACCCTCGCCGAACAACTGGACGATGTCCCTTTGTCTTGGTGTGAGGTCTTTTGAGAACTGCCTTGCTCTTGCCTTTGATTCTGCCCAATTTTCAGACCTCATCTTGGGTGCTATATAGGAATGACCGTGCATTACTTCGTCGATCGCTTTGAGTAACTCCAACCCTCCTGAGTGCTTAAGGACGAACGCTACGGTACCGAGCTCAAGAGCTGCAGCTGCAAGGTGTGGGTCGTCCTGCATGGTCAAGAAAATGAACTTAGCCTTTGGTGTGCTCTCCCTGATCCTCCGGGCAGCCTCAAGTCCATTGAGCAGGGGCATTCCCACATCGACGATGACGAGATCGGGCTTAAGTCTTATAGCTTCATTCAGCAGGGCACGGCCGTCCTGGACCTGCCCAATTACTTCGAAGCTTTTTTCCAAGTAGGACCGCAAAGCATCGGAAAACATCGCATGATCGTCGGCTATTAACAGCCGGGGACGAGGTTGTTCTGTACGAAGTGCGTCCATAATGTGCGGCCTTCCCTTCGCTTTGCCGTTAACCTGAAAGGGAATTGTCGATTGGTGTCTGCTTTCTACAACCAACCGATCAAAATTGTCGCAGAGAACCCGCTATTGAGACGGCGGTATCCAGTGAATAAGCAAATTGTGCGCCGTGAAATGATGTTTGACAATTAGGAAAAGTAACAGCTGTAAGGTCCTGCAGTGTGCAGGATTAGCTACTAAGACAGGTCAGCTGCGACATGGGTAGGAATTGCTGCTTCAATTGTTGTTCCCATGCCTGGCCGGGAATGCACATGGAGATCTCCGCCGACCAGGCGGGCACGTTCCTTCATGCTTTTTATGCCTATACCTGGTTTATCGTTCACCCTCGTATCAAATCCTTTGCCTTCGTCATGAATGGACACCAGTATTCTTTTTCCTGTTCCACGTAACCGCACATCGCCTTCTAAGGCACCGCTATGCTTTTTGAGATTCTGCAGTGCCTCCTGGACAATACGGAACAAACACAGAGCAACGTCTGAAGAAATACCTTTTGGAAGGTCTTCGGACGAAAACCTAATCTCGATTCCATGCCGGTCACTGAATTCGTGGCATAAAGCACTAATTCCAGGAACTAGTCCCAAGTTTTCAAGCGTTGCGGAATGCAGCCGATGGGAGACAGTGTGAATGTCTGCGCCAATCTCGCTGGCTGAATTGAGAAGTTCGTAGAGTTGTTGTTTCGCACTCCGCGGAGAATCTGGTAAGGCCTCAGCCGCGTTCTCCAAGCCGAGTGCCAGGAGTGCCAAACGTTGACTGAAGTCGTCGTGGAGTTCTGCTGCCAGCCGGCTCCGCTCCTTCTCCTGCGCCCTGATCAACAAACCACTAAGTTGCATTTGGGCATCTCTTGCTGCTCGTAGCTGTTTCCGGCCAAATTGCAGGTAGATTGCAAGAGCGGAGAGGCTTACGATGACAAACACTGCACCAATCCAATACCATTTTGTGCGCTCCCATACCGACAATCTCCCGAAGAGAACGTTGCTGCCAAGAGGAAGATCCTCTGTCTTGAGGCCCCAGCGGCGCATTGCGCGCGAATCGAACATGTAGACGTTGCTGTTCTTTACGATTGGGATGCTTCGCGGCTTCGTTCCGTTGAGAACCATGGCAGCCATAGTTGCGGCGGCACGACCGTCTGCTTCCCAGCTAATCAGATAGCCTCCCACAGTTCCCCGGCCGAGGTCCACATCATCCATGACGTAAATTGGTGCGTTCGCTACGCTCGCTATTAGGGGAACTGCCTGTGCAGAGTCAATATAGTGGGTTCCTGCTGCGTCCTGTGTCATTGCCGTGTGATACACGATGCTGTTATCAGGCAGGTGTTTCAGGCGTTCTAGTAGCGACGGCATGTCGAGTTCCGTAAGATAGGTAAACTCAAGCTTTGATTCGTAGCTGCTAAAGGATTTTTTTGCGATGGCTTCTGCGTCCCGATCAAAGTTGCCCACTCCACCAACCACGAATACATGTGCGGTGCGGGGTTGCAATTTGAGTGCCGCCAGCAGCGTGTCCTTAGGTTGAACTACTGCAAATACGCCCGTAAAATCGGCGTTGAGGTTGAGACGTTCCAGCATTTCCTCGGTAGTTCCGCAAAAAACAATCGGTGTGTTTGGAAATGAGCGCGAGTGCGATTCGAGCATGTACCTGAGGGAACCCGGTCCAACAGTGATGATCACATCCGGTTTGCGGTCTGAATATTTTTCACGGTACCAATCGCGGATGCGCTGTTGAGACGCATCGTCTGGAAATAATGTCGATTCGATATTTTCGTTGTACAACTCGATCTGGTATGGAGACTTTTCCAACTCTGCAGCGATGACGTTATCGATCAACGCAATGCCAGGCGATGAAATAGCACTAAAGTCATTGAAAATAAGGACTCGGCGCACAGGTTTTTGTGAGTAAGCAACGATTGTTTGCGTAAAGTAAACGACGACTATCGCAAACAGAAACAACCGATGCCATATGATTCCGGAGTGAGACGGACCGGAATTGGTTCTGTGCCTCGAGGTTACAGAGTCTTCCAAGGTTCTCGCCTTTTAAGTAACTTCTGCGGACCACAAAGAAGGGGTCGGACCAATATAAGATCCGAGTCCTGATTCTAATTGACGCAGAAACACTATAATGCGTGACAAGTTTATAGTCTAAAGATTCTCGTCGTCCTTCAATAGCCATTCCGGAAGTATGGACAAAGAAACTTGCATTGACGAGATAAGAGGCTGACATCCCAGGGCTCTTGAGGTTGTTTCCTGGAGGCCGCTATGAACTACCGTTGGCGATTAACGCTACGCCAGTACTGTGTGTCGCGGTTTCTGTTGTCGGTGGTTGGTGTTTTCGTGTTTGCAGCCGGACCACTTGTGAGCCAGACAACTGCGACAGGAGCATTGACTGGAGAGGTCTTAGACCGGTCGGGTGCAGTGATCCCGGAAGCCGCCCTCCGATTGACCGATGAGGAAACGAATACAGTTCTCTCCGCAACATCCGATGATCTTGGCCGGTTTAGTTTTCTGCTTCTCGCTCCTGGTAATTATCGCTTGGATGTGAGCAAGGCAGATTTTCGGGCTTTGACGCTCTTTGGTTTGGTGATCTCTGTCACCGAAACACTCAGAGTTGATCCGCGCTTACAGCTTGCGACGCAACTGCAGACCACAGAGGTACAGTCACCTCCGATGATGATTCAAACGGAGACCTCTGCTCTCGGTCGAGTGGTGAACGAAACTACATTGAATGAGTTACCCCTGGTTACCCGGAATTTTACCCAGATTACAGGGCTCTCCCCAGGAGTAATCGTTGGAGTTTATAACGCAGGAGAATTAGGCCTAGGCGGAACGGCTTTGTCTCAGATAGCAGCATCGAATGACGGGATCTTCGTGCATGGAGCACGATCCTACGATAACAATGTCATCCTAGATGGAATAAGTGTCAGCGACATTCAGGGAAGTGCAAGCGGGAGCGGCGGAATACCTTTACCAAATCCCGACAGCCTGCACGAGTTCAAGGTTCAGACTGGCCTCTACGACGCTGGTTATGGACGATTTGCCGGCGCCAACGTTAGTGTGATTACTAAGACCGGAAGTAATGCGTTTCATGGGAGGATTTTTGAATTCTTCCGAAATGAAGTTCTCAACGCAAACGACTACTTTCTCAATCGAACCGGGCAGCGACGTCCAGTGCTCAAAGAGAATCAGTTCGGGTTTACTTTCGGTGGTCCGATCAAGAAGGATAAGTTGCTCTTCTTCACTTCGTATCAGGGGACGCGCCAATCGAATGGCGCCGCCTCCGGTCAGTCGCGAGTTGCCTGTTCCGCAAGTCTCAACGAACCCCCGCTAACGGACGATAGATCTCCGCCTGCACTCGGAAAGTTATTTGGTGGAATGGCCGGCGCTCTGGGAGGTGTGGCAGTAAATGCAGATGGCTCAAACATCAATTCTGTTTCTCTGAATCTGTTGAACTTCAAGCTTCCGGATGGTTCTTTCCTGATCCCGACGCCGCAAACTATAGACCCGGCAATGCCAACTGCCCAACAGGGTCTGTTTGTCTCCTCGAGGCCGTGCAACTTCAAGGAAGACCAGTTTTTGACGAATGTTGACTATTCGACCACTTCAAATGACAGATTTACGATCCGATATTTCATTGCCCCGGAAAACGAGACCGTGACTTTCACTGGTAACGGCGCCAACCCTGCGGGCAACATACCCGGCTTCTCAAGCCCGAGCAAGTCAGATTTTCAAGTGCTTTCTGTCGCTCGGATCGATGGCTTTCACAATGGATGGCTGAACGAAGCTCAGTTCGGATATGTGCGTACAAAGACTGGCATGAGCGCCGAGGCTCCGTTCAGATGGTCAGATATAGGTGTGACTGAAGGAGAGATGAATAACAACAACGAGCTTCCGAGTTTGCGAATCCTTGGTTCGATAAGCATCGCTTCTGGATTTCCGCGCACGATAACTCAGAACAGTTTTGTTTTCAGCGATAGCCTCGGTTTTATTCATGGAGCGCACACTGGACGCTTGGGAGGATCCGTAACGAGGGCTCAGAACAACATCAATTTGATAGGTCTGGCGTCCTTTGCAAATTTTCTTAGCTGGCCGGATTTTTTGCTGGGCCTTGGCGCGGAAGGTAATGGCTCCCCCTTCAGCAATGTCTATTCGTCAATCGATGCGTTTGGACTGACCACACGAGAATACAGGGCATGGGAGGGAGTCGGTTTTGCCCAGGACAACTATCGAGTTAGCCGTTCCCTGACTCTTAACCTAGGCGTCCGATATGAACGGCTAGGCGAATTCGGGGATAGATTAGGTAGGAACGCATCCTTCGATTTCAGAAAGGCTGACCCGAATCCTCCATCTAGCGGGAGTCTTGCCGGCTATCTTGTCACCTCCAATTTTTCAGGGACTCTTCCGCAAGGTGTGACCCGAGTCGACAATACGTACGGCAACTACGGAGTTGGACAAGACACGATCGCACCGAGGATCGGATTTTCACAACAACTTCTGCCACATTTAGTTCGGTCGGTTCTAAGAGGAGGCTACGGAATCTATTACTCACGCCCGACGGGCCAGGCCTTTTATCAGAACATATTCGGTTCGCCATTTTCGGAGTTCCGGATTCGTTCAGGACGGTCCAATGCGAATGCGACTTTCGAATCACCTTTTCCGCAACCATTTCCCACTCCTGAGGTCTTCCCTGAGTTTTCGCCTTATTCCCCGTCTTCCACGGCGACGGTATACGCTGTTTCTCCTTATTTCCGGCCAGCAACAATTCATCAGTACTCTATGAATGTTCAGGTTGAACCAAGGAATAACTGGTTACTCGAGGTTGGATATGCGGGGACGCGAGGGTTGCACCTCGTGCGTCAACGCTCTTTCAATCAGGCACAAAACGCTTCGGTATCTAATCCGGTAAGAGGGATAACTTCGAACACAATCGCTAATATCTCTTCACGGCTTCCAATACTGGGGATACCACCGGATTCTGGTATTGAGATGGAGTCGGATGGAAGTTCCTGGTACAACGGACTTGAAGTGAGCCTGACAAAATCTCTGGGGCATGGCTTTCAATTTCTCGCGTCCTACACCTATTCCAAAACGTTAGATACTGATGGCGCGGATATCAATTCGACCTCATCAGGCAATCAAGTCACACTTGGAGATCAGAACTCTCCCAGGCAGCGCTGGGGCCGAGCGAGTTTTGATCGCCCACACCGGCTTGTTATAAGCGGAACCTGGGAGTTGCCCAACACTGGCAATGATATTCAGCGTGCGATTCTTGGAGGATGGATCGTTGCGTCTACAGTGACTGTGCAATCGGGGAACGCCTTGACAATCGCTTATACAAATCCACAAAACGTTTTTGGAATCAGTGAAGATAGGGCGGAGGTGACGGGCCGTTGTACGAAATCCGAATTTGTTACCAGAGGACCAACCAGTTCTAAACTGGGAAACTATTTCGATAGTTCGTGCTTTAGCAAACCTCCGGTGATCGGAGCCGATGGAATTGGGACTGATTTTGGAAATAGCCGCACAGGAGCCGCAAATGGCCCTCGACAGGCGACCGTCGACATCGCCTTTTCGAAGATACTGAAATGCAGGTGGCCCGCTGAGGGAAGCAGCCTGGAGTTCCGTACCGAATTCTATAACGCCCTGAATCACCCGCAGTTTGCAAATCCAGACAATGATTTCGCTTCTCCGGCATTCGGCGTAATTCGAGGCACCTCCGTTAGCTCTCGTGTGATACAGCTTGCGCTCAGGTTTGCCTTCTAATTTTTATAGACATTCACCGAGGCACCAACGGCGAGATATAGGTCCGCCCCTCGAGTGCGGCGTCTATGGCAGGAACCAGATGCGTTTTCATGCGTGACTTGAGAACGTATCCCGATGCGCCTTCGGCCATACACACCTTCAGGAACTCTTCCTCCGAATGAACCGTCAAGAAAACCACCTTCGCAGAAGCCCAAGTCCTGTGCAGTTGAATAACTGCATCAATTCCAGTCAGAACAGGCATAGTGATGTCGGTCACGATCACGTCTGGTCGGAGCCGAAGTGCCTCAGAAACCAGCATTCCACCGTCAGTCACAATTCCCACCAGGTCGAAGTGCGGCTTCAAGAGGGTAGTCGCGGCTTCGAGAAGCGGAGGATGATCATCGGCCAGTAGGACTCTAGGTTTCATCGTTTTAGGTCCAAAGTTGAATCCCCACTGATGAAGGCCAAAAGTAAAGGTAAAGACAATATCGCTCGCAAAACAACTGGGAACTTCCCTAGATTTACCGGTGGCTCTCCGGTAGTTAGTAATTTTCCCAGTTAGGGAATCTCCTAGTTGTGGCGGCGTGCCTCCGAAGCATACAAAGTCTCTCAACCGCTCGCATTGTGGCAGCGACGTCTTTGCACGGCGGTTTCAACGGAGGCTGGAGTCTTATGAGATGCGAACTTCGAGTCACTCGAAAAGCCTTTTCCTTCTTCGCGATACTGACTCTTTCTCTGATTTGGAGCAGACCCGGAGTCGCCCAGTCCCAGGAATCACGGCCATCTCCAGATCAACAAGCTCAGGATGTTCAGCAGCTCAAGGCGAAGCTTCAGCAACTAGAGCAGATGATGAGCGAAGTGAAGGGGAAGTTGGATGAACTTGAGGGTCAGCCATCTCCGGGTCAGGCAAGCGATGGTGGGCCGAACAATACGCTTGTGAGTTCTGTCACCTCTTTTGGTGATTACTCCTCAACCCACGCGTCTGGGTCGTTGGCAGGTGCGCCCCCGGTTGGGAAGCAGGCCGACCAGAAGAAGACAGGATCAGAGAGCACGCTGGACATTTATGGATTCGCCATGACGGATGCTGGCTATAACTTCGGGACAATCGATCCGAGCTGGTTCGACGTAGTGCGGCCGACAAAATTGCCGGCGTTCGCGAACCAGTTTGGGCCGAATGGCCAGACATTCTGGAGCGTCCGTCAGACGAGATTTGGAATTAAGAGTTCTACTCCCACCTCGTTTGGGGACCTGAAGACCCAATTCGAGTTTGAACTTTTCGGGACTGGCGTCGATGCGGGACAAACGACCTTCCGCCTGCGTCATGCATGGGGCGAGCTGGGCCATTTCGGGGCTGGACAGTATTGGAGCCCGTTCATGGATATCGACGTCTTCCCGAATTCCATTGAGTACTGGGGACCAAACGCCATGGTGTTCTTCAGAAATGTGCAGTTTCGCTGGACTCCGATCAGAACAGAGCATGACACATTCATCATTGCTGCAGAACGTCCTGGAGCCAGCGCAGATCAGGGTGTTTACAGCGGGCGCATCGAACTCTCAAACATTACGCCGCAGTTCATTCTTCCTGACCTCTCCATGCAGGGACGGTTTACACGGAAATGGGGATATTTCCAGCTCGCAAGCATGTTTCGAAGAATTGCGTGGGTCGACAACAACGCGACACCGAAACTCAATCTAAGCGGTGCGGCGTTTGGTTGGGGCATTCATGGCAGCACCAACATCAAGATGGGGCAGAACACCACGGCGAAGATGTCACTTGTCTATGGCCACGGCGTTCAGAACTATATGAACGACGCTCAGATCGACATCGGCGTTCAGAATAACTTGTCGAATCCAATAACGCCGATCAAAGGAGTTCCGCTGCCGATGCTCGGCGCAGTTGCGTTCGTCGATCACAACTGGAGTCCGAAGTTCAGCAGCACGATTGGAGGATCAATGCTGAATATCTGGAACTCTGATGCTGAGGCGTCAGCGGATATGCACCAGGGATACTACGCGCTGACGAATCTGCTGTTCTACCCCGTTAAGAATGTGATGGCAGGCGGTGAGTTCCAGTACGGGCGGCGTGTCAATTTTAGGAACGGCTACAACTACAACGACTATCGGGTGCAGTTTTCCTTCAAGTACAACTACGGCAAGACATTTGCTTTTTGACGAACTCCAACAGCCGGATTTGCGAGATGTCGATAACTCAGAGGGGGGTATCTACGATGAACGCACGCCGAATTTCAATTCTGGTGCTAACGGCAGCTACGTTTGTTCCTGAGTGCTTTTGCCCGATTCCAGCCGTAGCTCAAAGTAGTACCAACGTAAGCCCGGTCGCTCCGCGAAGGGCGCAGGTGGAGGCGGTTGTCAAGGAAGCCTACGAGAAATTCAAGAACGACAAGAACGGAAAGAATGCCGATTACATTCCGTATCTTGCAAAGGTCGATTCAAAGCTGTTTGGAATTGCCATCGTAACTACGGACAACCAGATTTTAACTATGGGTGATGTGACCTATTCGTTCTCTATTCAGTCGATCTCGAAGGTTTATTCGCTGGCACTGGCTATGGAGGAGCAAGGTCCGGAGAAGGTGCTTGAGAAGATCGGTTCTGAACCTACTGGACGCCCTTTCAATTCTCCTATTGCTGTGGTTGATATGGCGACGCATAGTGGAAACCCGTTCGTTAATGCCGGGGCAATTGCTACGGTGAGTTTGATCTCCGGCAATACGGCCGATGAGAAGTGGAACAAAATTCTTAATTTCTACAGCAAGGCTGCAGGCGAGAAGTTGGTTTTGATTGACGAGGTATACAAGTCCGAAGCGGCAACTAATACCGGAAACAAAGCGCTGTCGTATCTGCTGGCCAAGTATGACCGAATCTATGCGGATCCGTTTGAGTCAGTGGATGTGTACACGAAGCAGTGCTCGGTAGGCGTAAATGCGACACAGTTGGCGAGAATGGGAGCGACACTTGCGAACAACGGAGTCAATCCGGCGACCGGCGAGCGAGTGATCAAAGCGCAGGACATCCCGCACATTCTGAGCACGATGATGGAGGCCGGGCTGTACGACGGATCGGGCACATGGGCGTGGAATGTGGGTTTGCCGGCGAAGAGTGGCGTTGGAGGCGGGATAGTTGCAATAGCTCCAGGCAAAGGTGCGATTGCGGTCTTCGCTCCGCCCCTGGATGAGGCGGGAAACAGTGTGAAGGCACAGGAGGTTATTCGATACGTCGCAGAAAAACTTAACTACAACCTGTACTCTCCGCAATCCGTGGGCTTGAAGTAAGTGCGAATAATACCCTTACGGGCGATAGAAAATCTGGGTTCCATCAGGTTGGGAAATGTGAGCTACGCGAATTCAATTTTTCGAAGGTTGCGCAGATGTAGCGGTTTTTTCGCCGGAGTTGGCTTCACCGTGTGCCTAATTCCGGTGGTTAGGAGCTATGGGCAGGAAACAACAACACAGAAGAATGAGTGGCAACAAAGCGCAAGCGATGATGCGTCAGCTCCTCTAAAGGACAGCCCTCCCCTCACGGCGCGCGAAGAGGAGATGTTGCGACTCATTAAGGGCCTCCAGGAGCGTGTAGCGCAGCTGGAGGCCCGTGATGCATCCAATTCCCTAGAAATTAAATCAGCGGTCCAACGAGACTCAGGAAGCGCCTCGCAAGCCAGATTGCTAGAGGCGGCGATTGTTTCCGTGCCGCGAACCGATGGCGCATCCAATCTTGCGGGAGCGAACTCTGCAGGCTTAGCGGCGACGATTAAGAATCCATTTGATAAGTATGGCGCGCAGGATGCGCCGAAGACGTGGGGAGCCTACACCCCTAACTTTGGTTACAAAGTGGCTAACACCGAGTTGGGGGATATGAGTATCAGCATCTATACCTACGCTAAATACCTGAACCAAAAAAATCTGGCACCAACTTATACGAACTACTTCGGAGTGACAAGCACGCTCCAGCAGCGCCAGGATGTGCAGCTCACCAAGCTGCAGATTAAGTTTCTGGGCTGGATCATGTCCCCGAAGTTGAGGTACTTTCTTTATGCCTGGAGTTCGAACGCGTCACAGGGGCTGGGCGCGCAGGTGGTCCTGGCTGGCAACTTGAACTTTAGATTCAACGATCACTTTATCGTGTCTGCCGGAATCAGGTCTCTGCCGGGTACCCGCAGCGTTGAAGGACAATTCCCGTTCTGGCTAGGGGTGGATTCGCGACTTATCACAGACGAGTTCTTCCGGCCTTCGTATACGTCGGGCATCTGGGCGGCCGGCGACATCACAAAGACGCTTCACTACCAGGCGATGGTAGGCAACAATCTGAGCACCCTTGGCGTAAGCGCGGCACAACTCGACAACAGGTTTAATACAGTCAGCTCAATGATGGAGTGGGAACCAACCACGGGTGAGTTCGGAGCGGGCTTTGGTGATTTTGAGAATCATCAGAAGCTGGCGACTCGGGTTGCAGGTCACTATACGACGAGCACAGAGACTGCGCAGGAACAGCCGGGCCAGGACTCGTTTGAGAATACCCAGATTCGACTTTCTGACGGTAGCGTAATCTTCACGCCCAACCTCCTAAGGCCGGGGACCACTGTAAATACGGTGCGGTACCAAATGTTCTCCGGTGATGGTGGTTTCAAATATCACGGGTGGGCGTTCGAGGGTGAGGGTTTCTGGAGGTGGCTCACCGATTTCACCGGCCCGGGAACAGCAGGACTCCATGGGCGTTATGACACGGGTTACCAATTGCAGCTTT
>Ga0206958_1068_pt1 | contig 32092 bp, 26 predicted proteins | sample Alteio_BWOrgHeat_33_FD_152968 | JGI IMG/M metagenome (GOLD analysis project Ga0206958, IMG submission 152968) | Enriched cells from forest soil in Barre Woods Harvard Forest LTER site, Petersham, Massachusetts, United States -... | ecosystem: Environmental > Terrestrial > Soil > Temperate forest >... | reverse complement strand
CACTGCGCAGCACGCCGTGCTTTTTGTGACGGGTGAAGATGTTGCTTCTGCCTGGGTGAATGGCGCACAGGTCACACAGGGCGAGCCGCTGCCGCCCTGGAAGCAACTGCCGTGGAAGAAGTACAAGCAGATCGATGTGACGAAGCAGCTTAAGAGCGGCGCCAACTTGCCCTTGAGGTTATGGCTCTGGTCGATCATGAACGCGACATCCAGTTCCACGGCCTCGTTGGCTGCAGCATGAATCTCGTGGAAGATGCGGAACACCTGATAAGGATCAATCGAGCCAATCGTCAGATCGTCATCGGCATAACGGCGATCGTTGAAGTGGAATCCACCCAACATGCCTGTATGAATCAGCCACGCAACAATCTGTTCGATATTCTGCCCCGGATAATGATGACCGGTGTCCACCAGGACCTTGGCCTGCGGTCCGGCACACTGGGCAAGGTGCAGCGCCATACCCCAGTCGCCGATATCAGTGTGGTAGAAAGCTGGTTCGAAGGGCTTGTATTCCACCAACAGGCGCTGCCCTTCCGCCAAATGACTATGAGACTCCTGCAAAGCCTCCTCAAGCCATCCGATACGGCGGCGGATGCTCTGCGTTCCCGGATAATTTGATCCGTCAGGGAGCCACAGCGAGATATCGCGAGAGCTCAGTGCGCCAGCAATCTCAATGGACGCCAGCATATGCGCAACCGCCTGAGCGCGAATCTCGCGAGAAGGATTGCACAGCGAGCCGAACTTATATTCCTGATCCTGAAAGAGATTGGGATTGATGGAGCCGGATTGAATCGCAGTAGCCTGCTCCAACTCCCGCACCTTCTCAACATCATCCAGACCATTCGGCAAATCCCACAGAACGTGGAGCGCCATCGTTGGAGTGCTGCCGGTAAGCCGATTTACTTCTGCTGCGTCGTTGAACTTCTCTTCAACGGTCGAGGCTGCCGCAGCCTGTAGAAACTTTCCAAAGCGAGTTCCCGTGTTGGCGAATCCCCACGATGGAATCTCTATCTGAAAAGCATCCAGAATCGAAAACGCCCGATCGGCCGACTTGCCACCTGAATTCGTACCCACGCTCATATCTTCGTTCCTCTTAATCCCGGCAACTTCCATCGTTAGGAAACGAGCCCCCAAATTCAGCGAAAGTCCGCACGCCATTTGAGAGGCCCTGGAAGATTCTGTAAAGATATAGATTATCTATTGCATTACGTCAAGGCTCCCATTTCTCTCTCCTTCTGCCCCTATCGCGTACTCAAAAGGTTGCCGTATCCCACAATCGCCGTCGAAGAAACCAGCACCAGAAGCGTCAGGAAAACCAGCGTCTTCGTCCGTCGCCCAACCCCGCGCCACTCATGCAGCGCAATACCCCACAGTGTGCTGAAGATGATGATGCTCGCCATGTGCAACGTCCAGCTTGAAAACCCATACTTCTTTCCCATCTGCGTCTCTCCCATCGAATAGAAGAAGAACTGCAGATACCAGGTAAAGCCGGCAACCGCGCACAACACATAATTGATAGGCAGCGAAGAAGCCGCCGGCTGACCAGCCGGAATCTTCAGGTACTCGCCGAACGACTTGTTGCGAATGTTGAGAATCATGCACCAGATAAAGTTCGTCGTGAACCCGCCTGTAAGCACAACAATCAGTACAGGCAGCCCCTGAAACATCACCGAGGTTCCGTGCTCAAGAGAGAGCAACTTAATTGGATCGCCGGCCGCAAGTCCAAAAGCGAAGCATGCGCTCATAATCCCGCAAAAGGTAGCGACCGCAAGGCCCAGTCGCAGATTGAACTCAGGAATGTCAGCCTTCTGCTGCTCTACCGATAGCTCCCGTTCCTTAGAAACTCCAGCCAGACCTGCAAAGACAATGCCAAGAACGCACACACCAACGCCCGTCAAAATGACAATGCCCGATCGTTGGTGCAGCAGGCTTCCAAACTGACCGCGAAAGATCGGTGGAATCAGTGTTCCGAAAACAGCCGTATACCCTAGCGCGACAGCCATCCCAAGTGACAGGCCCAGGTATCGCATCGTAAGACCAAATGTCAGTCCGCCAAAGCCCCACAGCAACCCGAAAAAGAAACACCACCACAACACCGAACCTGGCGCCTGCCCCAATACCGCGAGAAGATCTTTGCTGAAGAGCGACGCCATCACCCACGGCGCAATAATCCAGCTAACGATGCCGCCTGCAAGCCAGTACGTCTCCCAAGACCACCCCTGTACCTTCCGGTACGGAACGTAAAAGCTGGCCGACGCGAGTCCGCCGAGCCAGTGCAGAAATACCCCAAGAATCGGATTCGGTTGCAAGCGCGCCGATCTCCTTTAATTTGACAAACATTGTGCTTAATGAAACCCGTGCGAATCCTATGGCAGCCCAGGGAAAGTTGTCAATCATTGCTTTTACGCGTTACAGCTTCGTTTCCCATTTGAAAATTCCTATTGAAACTTTCGAACACGAAATCGAAATTATCTGCGAACATAGGCCGAAGGGTTTGATAAGTGTGTGATTGCTCTGAGGTTAGCATTCTCCCCTAATTACTGCTCCGGAAGAAGTTCAAATCTTCGATTTCTTTAGGAAATCGGTGAGTTTTCGACTCAGCCTGAACCCGCTGCAAACTGCAACGAAGTCACACAGCCCATATAGCTTCTTCACCCAAGGAGAACCAAGTTGGCGCGCGGCAAAATTAAACGGCTCTATCTGATCCCGATTCTCTCAAAAGCCCTCGACGTCCTCGAAATGCTCGAGGAACAAAATGCGTCCATGACACTCGAGGATGTCTACCAGCGCACCCAGATCTCCAAGACCAGCGTCTATCGCATTCTCAAGACCCTCGTCCATCGTGGTTATGTCGCTCATGGAGAAAGCGGCGAATACCGTCTTGTATCGCGTCCCAAGCGGCTCCGCTTCGGACTGGCCGTGCAAAGCGCCGACCTTCCCTTCTCGCAGCAAGTCGCAGCTAGCGTTACCGCGGCGGCCGCAAGTTCCGGCGTTGAACTCGTGATTCTCGACAATCACTTCGACGCCGAGACCGCCATTCGTAACGCCGAAGAGTTCGTCACCAAGCGCGTCGATCTTGTGCTTGAGTTCCAGGCCGAGGAACACGTCGCCCCCCACGTCGCTTATATCTTCAAGAATGCTGGCGTTCCGCTCATCGCCATCGACGTCCCTCACCCCAACGCCACTTATTTCGGCGTCGACAACTTTGAAGTTGGCTACGAAGCAGGCGTCCTCCTCGCTCAGCATGCAATCCGCAGGTGGAAGGGCAAAGCCGACTGGGTCCTCGGTATCGGTCTCGCCGAAGCCGGAAGTTTCGTGCAAAGCCGTGTAGCAGGGGCCTTCGAAGGCATCCGCACCCGGCTCGACTCCATTCCTGCTGACCGCTATCTCCGTCTTGAGGGTCGCGGCATGCGCCAGCCCAGCGCTGTCGCCGTAGCCACTTTCCTCAGTTCCCAGCGCCGCGGTGAACGCATCCTCGTCGCCACCGCAACTGACTCGAGCGCACTCGGCGTTCTCGACGCGGCCCGCAAAGCTGGCCGCGAGCAGGACTTCGCCATAGCCGGCCAGGACTGCATTCCCGAAGTCATCGCGGAAATGAAGAGTGGCAAGAGCGCCATCATCGGGTCCGTCTCGCATGAAGCACAAACCTACGGCCCGCGGCTGATTCAATTGGGAATCACCCTGGTCCGTGGTAATTCCGTGCCACCTTACAACTACGTGCGTCACCGCGTCGTAACGCCCGAAGACCTTAAGACGGGAGCAGACGGAGAGTAAAACTTCTTCGCCACCCCGGGTGGCATGCTCAAATCTTTCAGTTGGACAACCACTTTTGGCCCGGAAAACGTTAAAATTCCGGGCTAATTTTGTCACCTCACTCGCAAGCCATACATGGTGTTCCTGTGTAACCACTCCACTACTCTTGGCATCACATCAAGTAGGCGCCAATTCTCTTGAGAAATAGATTCTCTATTGCTTTTCCGTGTGTTATCGTATGGGCGGCTTTGAATTCCCGCCATGGTGGTTTTTATGACTCAGGCAATCGCTACGACTACGCTCAAATATCTGGAAGACCGCTGGGACGATAAGTTTGCCAGCACGCTGGATGAACCGGAGCTCCTCCGCTATCGCTCTAATCTGCTCGGCTCCGACCTGCGCATCACGAACTTCGGCGGCGGCAATACCAGCTCCAAAATTATGGAGACCGACCCTCTCACCGGCGAACAGGTCGAGGTCCTCTGGGTTAAAGGCAGCGGCGGTGATCTCGGCAGCATCAAGCGCGCCGGCTTTGCCACCCTATATCAGGACAAGGTGCTGGCCCTCGAGAAGAATTACCGCGGCGTTGAGTTTGAAGACGAAATCGTAGGCCTCTATCCGCTGGCCGCCTTCCGTGGTAACCCGGTAGCTGCTTCAATCGACACGCCGCTACACGGCTTCCTGCCTTTCCCTCACGTGGACCATCTCCACCCCGACTGGGGAATTGGCCTCGCCGCAGCAGCTAACGGTGACCACAAGATGGATGAGTTCAACCGCGAGTTCAACCATAAACTGGTCTGGCTTCCCTGGCAGCGTCCCGGCTTCGAACTGGCAATGATGCTTCGCCGCGCCATCGAAGAAAACCCCGGCTGCGACGGCATCGTCCTCGGGGGCCACGGTCTGTTCACCTGGGGCAACACTCAGCGCGAGTCTTATCTAAGCACCATCACCATCATCGACCAGTTGGGCCAGTTCCTGAGCCGGCATAGCAAGGCGGTAAATACTCAAATTTTCGGCGGCCAGGTCCAGCCCGTCCGCGAAGACAGGAAACAGATAGCAACAGCCATTCTGCCCTTCTTGCGAGGACAGCTCGGTGAAAAACGCCGTTCGATTGCAAGCTATTCCGACGCCGAAGATGTGCTTGGCTTTGTGAACTCCGCCCTGGCCCAGGAACTGGCCTTCCTCGGAACAAGCTGCCCTGACCACTTCATCCGAACCAAGATTCGGCCCATGTTCGTGCCGTGGGCAGAAAACGGCGATATCGCCGCACTCAAGGCTCAGATTCCCGTTTCACTTAAGACCTATCGCGAAGATTACGACGCCTACTACCGCGCTAACGCACTGCCTGACTCCCCTGCCCTGCGTGATCCAAGCCCGACCGTCGTCCTCATCCCCGGCGTAGGCATGTTCAGCTTTGGCAAGAACAAGACCGAAGCCCGCATCATCGGCGAGTTCTACACCAACGCTATCCACGTCATGGAGGGCGCCAGCGCCCTCGGTCACGGCATCGCGGAGATTCGCTCCGGCGATCCCATCCCGCAGGCCGGCCCGGCAGCGGCTGCGTCAAAGTTCTCCATCTGCTCCAACTACGTTGCGCTGCCCCCGTCTGAGGCGTTTCGCATTGAATACTGGGCGTTGGAGGAAGCCAAGATCCGCCGCCAGCCCCCCGAGAAGGAGTTAAGCCGCAAAGTTGTCCTCGTCGTCGGAGGCGGCAGCGGCATCGGTCGCGAAGTAGCTCGTCTTGCCATCGAGCGCGGCGCTCACGTCGTAATCGCTGACCGCGACACAGCCGGAGCCGAGCGCGTTGCCGAAGAGCTGAAAAAGCTCGCCCCCGCTGAATTTATCGCCTCAACGCCGGTCGACATCCGCAACCGCGAAACCATTCGCAAATCCCTCGACACCGCAGTCAACGCCTTCGGCGGCGTCGATATTCTCGTCAACACAGCCGCCATGTTCCCCTCTTCACCTGACGGAACAGTCAGCGACGCCATGTGGGCTGCCACGCTCGACGTCAACGTAACCGCCAACTATCTTCTCGTTGACGAAGCGGCAAAGCTCTTCAAGGATCAAAACCTCGACGTCTCGGTGGTACTCACCAGTTCCGCCAACGCCGTAGTCTCCAAGCGCGGCAGCGAAGCCTATGACGTCAGCAAAGCCGCATTGAGCCACCTAGTGCGTGAGCTCGCTATCGGTCTCTCGCCCAAAGTACGCGTCAACGGCATAAGCCCGGCCACGGTCGTAAAGGGATCGACAATGTTCCCCCGCGACCGCGTCAAAGCTTCACTGGCCAAATACAACATTCCTTTCGAAGAGACGATGTCGGATGAAGATCTCCGCACCCTCCTCGCCACCTTCTACGCCAAGCGCACACTGACTCATCAGCCAATCGATCCGGCTGATTGCGCTGAAGCGATCCTCTTCCTCGCCGGAGACCGCGCCCGCTGCACCTCGGGCCATCTGATCCCCGTCGATGGCGGTCTGACTGAGGCATTCCTGCGGTGACCCCCAGCGCTCAACCTGAGGACAGGCGGGCGTTGGTAGCAATCGATCTCGGCGCCGAAAGCTGCCGCGTCTCCCTGCTCCAGTGGGAGAACGGCACGCCTCAGATCGAAATGCTGCACCGCATCGCAAACGGCCCCGTAGTCTCCAACGGCCAGATGCGCTGGCCTCTCGATCGCATCTTAGCCGGCATTGACGAAGGCCTGCGCAAGGCGGCCGCCCGCGCCCACGAAGGCATCCGGTCCATCGCCGTCGACGGCTGGGCCGTGGACCTGGTTCGTCTCGGCAACATAATGGACCCGAACGGCCACGACGCCGTACAGCCACTCTTTCCGCCATTCTGCTATCGCGACGAACGCACCATCGCCACCAAAGCAGAAACGGAAGCAATCATCCCTCCTGAAGAGTTCTTCGCGCTCTCAGGAGCTCAGCCCCTGCGCATCAACACTGTCTATCAACTCCTCGCCGACAACAAGGCGGGCGTCGACCCTGCAACCCCCTGGCTTCTCCTGCCCGAATACGTCCTTCATTGGTTAGGTGCGCGCCGCGTTGCGGAATACACCAACGCGACCCACACCGGCCTTGTAGACCTCCAGACCGGCGGTTGGTCGCGCACCCTCTTCCAACGCCTTGGCCTCTCCATCAAAGCAGCCCCCGAGATTGTCCATGCAGGCGCCATCGTCGGCAGATTGCGCGGAGACCTCGCAAAACTCCCCGCCTTCCGTGAAACTGAACTCATCGCTCCCGCCTGCCACGACACAGCCTCAGCCATCGCCGCCATCGTTCAGGACATGAGCGAAACAGCCTACATCGTCTCCGGAACCTGGTCCCTCGTCGGCACCGTCATCGACCGGCCCATAGGTAATCCAGAGGCGTTGCATGCCGGCTTCACTAACCAGGGCGAAGCCGCAGGCGGCTATTGCTTTCACACCAACGTCAACGGCATGTGGCTCATCAAGCAGTGCCTCGACTACTGGAACGAACAGGGTCGCGCCATCGACGTGGCAACGCTCGTCGAACAGGCTTCCAAAGTCACAGATTTCCCCGGCCTCATCGATGTCGACTCCCCGCCGCTCATGCTCGCCGGCGAAATGCCCGCCCGCATCAACCATGAACTGCAGCAACTGGGCCTCCAGCAAATCCCCGACACACCCGGCAATGAGCCCGTTGTGGCGCGCGTAATCTTCGCCAGCCTCGCCGCTCGTTATGCCATCGTCCTGAAAAATCTTGAAAAGCTAACCGGCCGCAGCTTCAGGTGCATCACCACGCTCGGCGGCGGCAGCCGCAACACTCTCCTGCGTCAACTCACCGAGCAGAGCACGGGTTTACCCGTGCATCCCGGCGAAGTCGAGGGCTCGACCTTGGGCAATTTCGCCGTGCAACTCGCGGCTCATCATCGCCGGGGCACAGGCCGGCCGCTTTCCGCTCACGAAGTCAGAACGTGGGCCCAGCTGCTCTCTTCCGCCAGCCTGCAAAGCGTCGCAACCCCCTGATCACATCGCGGCTCCTTCCCCAGGAGCCGTAGTGCAGTCTTTTATCGTGAACACTGCGCTGAATCAGCTATCCTGCATCTGGCTAAGCAGAATTAGCCGCAAAAGAGCGCGCCAGCGCCGTTTTATCCGCAAAATCCAAAACTTCATCCGATTGTCTTCCTGCGTCCCTGTTCGGCTTAGGAGAAAATTCGATGACGGACAAGTGTCTTTCGGTCGTTGTGCCGATCTACAACGAGGAAAATACCCTCGAAAGGATCGTGCTCAAGCTCGTCGAAGTGCCGCGGCTTCTCGAGATCATTCTTGTTGATGACTGTTCGACAGACGGCTCGCCGGACGTGATTCGCGCCCTCGTAGCGCGCTTTCCGGAGCTCATAGTAACCACACGCCACGCCCGCAACAGCGGCAAGACTGAAGCTCTCAAGACCGGCTTCCACATGACGCACGGCGATGTAGTCATCGTGCAGGACGCCGATCTCGAATACGATCCCAGGGAAATTCCCGACGTGATCGAACCCATCCTCTCCGGGCATGCCGACGTCGTCTTTGGCTCCCGCTTCCTCGTGCGCAAGACGGCACGCGCGGTCTACTTCTACCACTACGTAGCCAACAAGGCTCTGACCTTCCTCTCCAATATGGCTACCAACATCAACCTCACCGATGTTGAAACCTGCTATAAGGCCTTCCGCGGCGACATCATCCGCAAGATGAAGATCAACTCACGCGGTTTCGGATTCGAAATCGAAGTCACGGCCAAGGTCGCTAAGCTCAAATGCGCCATCTACGAAACACCCATCAGCTACTACGGGCGGACTTACGAAGAGGGCAAAAAGATTACCGCATGGGACGGCTTGGCAGCCGTCTACTATGTCCTCCGCTACAACCTCTTCTGCAACCTGCATCAGAGCTTCGATCCGCTGCCCGACGTCTATCTCAAGCGAGCCACCCATAGGCACTGACAATTCACGCTCACCCGGTATCCTATCTATATGCCCTATCCGCCCGGCCAGACCCTGCTCATCGACGCTGACGACACCCTCTGGGAAAATAACATCTACTTCGAGCGCGCCATCGCCGGGTTCATTGCCTACCTCGACCACAAGACGCACACTGCGCAGCAAGTGCGGCTCGCACTCAACCAGGCCGAGCGCGAAACGATCCTCTCCCACGGCTATGGCCTTGGAAGTTTTACGCAATCGCTCATAACCTGCTTCGAACGCCTCACCGAAGGCCCGATCAGCGACCGTCAGCACGAGCAGATTCGCAGCTTTGCGCAGAGTATCGCTGAACAGGAGATCGAGCTACTCCACGGCGTTCGCGATTTATTGCCGGAACTCGCCCGGCGCCACAAGCTCATCCTCATGACCAAGGGAAGCACAGCCGAGCAGGCCGACAAGCTATCGCGTTCGGGGCTCGCGCCTCACTTCACAGCCGTCGAGATCGTTGCCGAGAAAAATCCCGATGCCTATGTCGACGTAGTCTCACGCCACCAGTGCGCCCGCCACACGACCTGGATGATCGGCAACAGCCCAAAGTCAGACATCAATCCCGCGCTAGCCGCTGGTCTCCACGCCGTCTTCATCTTCCACAAAGATACTTGGGTACTCGAACACGCCGACATCGAAACCCCTCCCGAAGGACAGCAATTGATTGAGGTCGACTCTTTTCACAGACTGTCTGAACTTTTCTAAATCGAATACTTGACTGATCTCTACGCCGCCCCCCAAAAACAAAGCCGGCGCAACCCATATTTCGGGTTGCGCCGGCTTCTTGCTTTCTGCTCGTTACTCGACGTCGGAAACCTTTCCGTCCTTAAAGACCACCTTCATGCCGTCGTAGTAGTAGATGACCTTGCTTCCCAGGTTCGCCGTCTTTACCGGCTTACCCAGAATCGCAGTCACCTGGTCTGTCGTCTGACCGAGCGAAACCGTCACTGGGGCAGCCTGGGCAGCAGGAGCGGCAGAAGCACCCGCCGTAGCAGCGATCTGTGTCCCGCCTTCCTGAGCGGCGGCCTGCGCAACTTCAGACTCCGCGGCATCGGCCTGTTGCGCCTGCGTCTGAATGTCCTTCTCGTCCTGCGGATCTGGCGGAGGTGCTACCGCAGCATAAGGCGACACCGTCGGTTTAGCCTGAGCCGAGGGAGGCGCTGCAGGCAATCCGCCTTTACCCTGCTTAGCCTGCAGTTCCTGCAAGCCCTGGTCGATCGTCTCACGCAGGTGATTCTGCATCTCCTGCAAGTCGGTCAGACTCACGGCCACCGTGCCGCCCGAAGCACACTCCTGGCCGCCCTTGCTGGCCAGCACAACGAGGTCCGCACTGGTAGCGTCCGCAGGAGGGGGAGTTCTCAAAGCCAACGCATCGCCCTCGCTCACGGCACATTCCTGTCCGTTCGAATCGGTAAGGTCGAGGCCGCTGCCGACGACGAAGACATGCGCATGTCCATCGGAAAGCAGCCGGGCAACACCACTGGAACCCGGATCAACCTCCTGATTGGCTGCTGTCTGCGTTGCTTCCTGATTCTCGAGCGCGATCTGAGCCTTTACCTCCTCTGCGATCTGCTGCTTCACAGCTTCAGACATCGCCACCTGCGCGCCAGCCGCTGCTGCTGCTCCGGCTGCTTGCGCCGCCGCTTCCTGCCGCGCTGCGTATGCAGCCTGCAGGTTCTCGGAGATTAGGTAGTCGGTGAGCCAGAAGGCTGCCGAGGGATATACAGGCCACGGGGTGAAGTAGCCGCCGTAGTAGCCATACCAGGGGTTACCGCCCCAGCCCCAGCCGTAAGCGATCGGCGCAGCCCAGGGGTTGTAGGCCCAGCCGTAGAAGCCGGGGCCGTAATAGTAGCCCGGCGCGTAGACATTCAGATAGACACCGCGATATCCATACCCGCGGTAATAGCGGTTGTACTCATGTCCGTGATAGTAGTACGCGCGGCGGCCGTAGTCGTGACCACCGTAGTGGTAGCCCCGCTCCACGTAGCCCCTGCGACCACGCTCGGCATAGAGATGGCTGCCATCATGGCGCTCCACCGAGACGCGGCGGCTGCCGTCCAGCCCATGGTGTACATCCATCCCGCGGCGTGCATCATGCACATCGCTGACTCTGCCATTGGGCCGTGTGCGGATCGCGCTGCCACTCTTCGTGACATGCTCCGTCGTTCCGTGCGGAACCGGGCGGGAGATCGCCGAATGTGAAGGGGTCGTGCCGTGCGGTGTCGATACATTGCTGTGAGCGCCTGCTGCTCCACCGCCCGCCATAGTATGTGCGCCCCCGGCAGCACCGCCGGCAGCAGCTGTATGGCCTGCTCCCGCCGTCGTAGTGGTATGTCCACCCGCAGCCGATGTGGTGTGAGCGTCGTTGGCTGTCACGCCATGGTTGGCTGTCGTAGTCGTCGTCCCGTGTGCCGCTGAAGCGCCCGCAGTCGTGTGCCCGGCCGCACCGGCTCCGCCGGCAGGGTGAGAGGCCGGCGCACTATGTGTCGCCGGAGCCGAGTGAGCGGCCGGCGCGGGGTGCGCAGCCGGAGCCGGATGAGAGGCTGGGGCTGAAGGCTTGGTGCCTGCAAAGGCCACACTGCCCGATCCAAGCAGGGCGGCAAGAACGATCATCGCAACGCCATGCTTATTGTTATTCATAATCGTTTGCATCTTCATCAAACCTCTCCTTATTCAGATCAACGCTTCACGCGCTCTACTTACCTAAGCGGACATTGATCGTGTGCGTGCTCAACTTTGTTCGTTTCAAATCGTTCATTCTCAAAAACGAGATGCTCCGGCACTACTCGACGTTCGAGACCTTGCCGTTGGTAAAGGTCACTTTCATGTCCTTATAGAAATAGATCTCTTTCGTTCCCGCCAGCTTCGCGGTGCGCACAGGCTGGCCAAAACCGGCCACCACCTGGTCCTTCGTCTGCCCAAGGGCAATCGTGGGAGCAGGAGCGTCAGCGGGAGGAGGAGGAGGCGCAATCGCTGTCAACGGGGCTGGCGCAGGTGCCGGAGCGGCTGCCTGTTGCGGCGCTTGATTGCCACCCTGATTGCCCGCTGCGGCTTGATCGTTCTGATTGCCCTGATCCTTATCATCCGAAGGCGCAACAGTAATCACTTCCTGCACGGTCTTCACAACCGCGTCGACCGGCGGAACGGGAGCCCCTTTCTGAAATGGGAATTTGATCTCGCCATAATAGCGCACTTCGTTGTACGGATCGCTATAAGTCGTCAGCAAAATCCCGTCTTTTTGCAGTTTGATGTCCGTGACAAAAAACTTCTCCCCCGCCACAAACTTGCGCGACGCGCAGCCGTTGTTGGCCGCTCCCGCAGCATCCGCGCCCCCGCCAGTCAGGATCCCATGTCCAAAGCCTCGAAACGCATCCTTGGCCCTGTTCTTCATGTTTGGTCCCAGCACCCCATTGGCGTACGTATTTGAATACGCATAGCCTGAGTCCGTGCTGCACATCATCAGTCCATCTTTGTGCAGGACAACCACATCGCCCGCCGTGACAATGTCCGTGCGATCCGCGGTTGTCTTGGTTAATTTGAATTGTCCTACGAGTTTCTCTTGAGCCATCGTGCCAGGATCGCCGGCCTGCGCCTGTAATCCGACACTGAGGATTGCCGCGGCAACGACAAACCCGAACGCACCTAGCCTCTGCATCTGAGCCATAGCCATCATCCATTTCCAGTGTTGTTGGGGGGAGTTCGTGCGAACACCCAGAAACTACACCAGCGCAACTGTCAAGTCAAGAAAGAAACTCCGCGATTGACGGGGCCAAATCGCTAACTAGTTCTCCCCTGCTGTCTGAGATAGCGCAAAGTATCGGTGAATGTGCCAAAGTTTTTTCAGCAGGCAATAATTCACACGGTACCCGCACCATTTGCGCCAGAAGGTACCCACTTTTATTGCATTTTCGTAACTAGGGCAACATGCCGTTCGTCGCACCCAATGCGATAGTTCAGCGAGTTATCCAACCGTTTCATAAATTAGAGAAAATATTTTTAATCCGCGGCGACGAAACCCCCGCCCGGGAACTAACCCATTGATTGCTCGTCCAGATATCGCTCGTCCAGATATCGCTGGTGCAGATATTGGCCCCTGCAGATCGCGACTTATACGCCGTTGCTCCAGAACCCGGCAAATGGACAGCGCATCTTCCAATGGCGCCCTACGTTACGACGACAGTAGCCTTCTCAGAATCGGCCACCACCTTGACTCCCGCTCGTACCTCTGGTCTACTGCCTACTAACGCTATGAAAGCAATTGAGTCACCTCTCGCAGCCATTCGAATTACCGGCCCCAATCCGGACCCGGTCAGGCACGTGCATGCGGGAGAGGACGACTGACCTAATCCCCGAAGAAACTTCGGCAAGCTTCATAATCGCCACCTCCCGTAAAGCGGCTGGTGGCTTTTCTACGTTGAGCGCAACTTTGTCAGAACAAGATTCGTAAGCTTCAAATCAGGAGAACCTCCCTTGGAATCCGTAACCCTCTCCAGCATCACCGCGGCCCGCGAACGCATCGGCGATGCCATCCACCTCTCCCCCTGCCAGGTCTCCCACCACCTCTCCGAACGCATCGGCCTGCCCATTTACCTGAAGCTCGAGAACCTGCAACGCACCGGCTCCTTCAAAGAACGCGGCGCACTCAACAAGCTCCTCACCCTCACCCCCGAGGAGCGCCGCCGCGGCGTAATCGCCGCCTCCGCCGGCAACCATGCCCAGGGCGTAGCCTTCCACTCCACCAAGCTCGGCATCCGCTCTCAGATCGTCATGCCGCAGGCCACGCCGCTCGTCAAAGTTGTCTCCACCCGAGGCTTCGGCGCTGAAGTCATCCTCCACGGAGCCAACTACGACGAAGCCTGCGAAGAAGCCCTCGTCCGCTGCGAACAGCAGGGCCTCACCTTCATCCATCCCTTCGACGATCCCGTCGTGATCGCCGGTCAGGGCACCATCGGTCTCGAACTGCTCGAACAGGTCCCCGACCTCGAAGCAGTCGTAGTTCCCATCGGCGGCGGCGGGCTCATCAGCGGCATCGCCTGCGCCCTCAAAGAATCCAATCCCAAAATCCGCGTCATCGGCGTCGAACCGGAGAAGCTTCCCTCCATGCTTCGCGCCCGCGAAGCAGGCACACCCATCACCCTCTCGCCCCAGGCCACCATCGCCGACGGCATCGCCGTCCGCCGCGCCGGAGATGTAACCCTGCCCCTCGTCTCCCGCTACGTCGACGAAATCGTCACCGTAGACGACGAAGAGATCGCCAGCGCAATCCTCATGCTCCTTGAGCAGGAGAAAACACTCGCCGAAGGCGCTGGCGCTGCAGCCCTCGCCGCGCTCCTGCAAAGCAAGACCAACCTTCGCCATCGCCGCACCGCCGTCCTGGTCTGCGGAGGCAACATCGACGTCACCCTCCTCGCCAAGATCATCGAGCGCGGCCTCGTCAAAGACGGACGACAGCTTCGCATCCGCGTCTATCTTCTGGATCGTCCCGGCGCCCTGCTGCATCTCACCCAGATACTCGCCGACGAGCGTGCCAACATCGTCGAAACCATCCACAATCGCTCCTACTACGGCGTCAGCCTTGCAGAAACAGTCATCGACGTAACCCTCGAGACACGCGGCGCAACTCACATCACCGCAATCAGCCACGCCCTCAGCGAAGCAGGATTCCGCTTCGAACGTATCCTTTAGCCCGCATCCTCTAACAAGCCCCAATGGAGGTAGAAATGGTCGCCCGAGTCTGGCACGGATACACACTACCCGAGCACGCCGACGCATACGAAAAGATGCTCAAGCCCGAGCTGCTCCCCGGCATCAGTAAAGTCCCCGGCTACCGTGGCAGCTACCTCCTCCGCCGCACCCTGGGCGAAGAGGTCGAGTTCATCACCATCCTCCTCTTCGATTCCGTCGACAGCATCCGCGCAGTGGCTGGCCCCGAGTACGAAACAGCCGTCGTTCCCGACATTCGACGCAAACACCTCACCCGCTATGACGCGAAAGCTTCCCACTACGACATCGCGTGCATCAACGGCATTCCCGGCCTTGCCGCCTGAATTCCAGGCCACCACCCACGTATTCTGAACTTATGTACACGCCCGCTTTCAACCGTATCGACGACCGCTCTCTCCTGCTCGAAGGCATGCGCGCCTGGTCCTTTGCCGTTCTCTTCGGTCCCGATGCTGAAGGCCGCCCATCCGCAACACATCTCCCCCTGATCATCACGGACGAAGACGAATACGGCATCATCCAGGGCCATTTCGCCCGCGCCAATCCTCACTGGAAATCTCTCGCCGGCCGCGAAACCCTCGTAGTCTTCTCCGGCCCGCACAGCTATGTCTCCCCATCGCTCTACGTAAACCCCCAATCCGTCCCCACGTGGAACTACATCTCCATCCACGCCACTGGAACCCTCAACCTCGTCGAAGACGACCCCGGCAAGGACTCATTATTGAGCAAGCTCATCGCCATCCATGAGCCCACGTACCTCCAGCAATGGCAGAGCATGCCCGACTCCTATCGCACCGCAATGCTTCACAACATCGTCGGCTTCCGCATCCCCATCTCCCGCATCGAAGGCAAGTTCAAACTCAGTCAGAATCGCCCCGACGCCGACCGCCATAATGTTCAGGCCGCCCACGCCACCGGCACTCCCGACGAGCAGGCCCTCGCCGCCTGGATGCGCCGCCTCGAAGGCTCATAGAGAATGCTGAAAAACCTCCGTGGCGGGCGTTTTGTAACAGGGCACCGGATTCGTGATTCCTTTGCCCCGCCCGCTTCATCCAAAAAGAATCGCCATGCTCGACCTTCAATTGCTCGACCCAAAAACTCTGACACTGCTCGATAACCCAATCTGGAACGCGCTCTCGACACGCCAGAGTGAGTACGCCTTGGGCAACGGTCTCGCCAAGCGTTTCCATCCGGACATTGGCCCTTTGTCCGGCCTCCTCCGACAGAGCCCCGAAGCCTACGCCTCTCTCGGCCGGCTCCTCAAGCCGGACGAGCCAGCCGTCCTCTTTCTTGAAGAAGAGCCACGGCAGCCCGAGGACTGGAAGCTGATCATGCACAAGCAGCTAGTGCAGATGATCTGTCCGCAGGTCACCGTAGACCTCGATGAATCGGCCCTCGAGCCTCTGACTGAATCCGACGTCCCGGCGATGCTTGAACTCACAGCGCTCACCGAGCCCGGCCCTTTCCGCAGCCGCACCTGGGAGCTAGGCGGCTTCCTCGGCATCCGCCACGAAGGTCAGCTCGCAGCCATGGCAGGCCAGCGCCTCGCGCCTCCCGGATTCACCGAAGTCAGCGCCGTCTGCACCCATCCCGACTTCCGCGGACGAGGCTACGCCCGGCTGCTGGTCGCGGCTGTTGCAAAGCAAATCCTCAAACGCGGCGAAACCCCGTTTCTCACTTCTTTCGAGCACAATACAGGCGCAATCCGAGTCTATGAATCCGTCGGCTTCACTCTCCGCCGCAACTTCCACCTGGCATTCCTCTCAAAAGGCCCGTCCCAGCCGTAACCTGTCCGCCCGTTTGCACCGAATTACACTCAAAAGGCGCACAATAGAACAAGAGCTCCTCAACCCGCACCAGTTGTTGCTTTTGCCTTTCTGTCTGTCATTCCCGAAGGGAATCTGCTTTCGTCTTTTGCTCCTGCAGTTCTCTTCGCCTTTGTTGTCATCCTGAGCGGAGCGAAGGACCTGTTGTCGCCCTTGTCTTCTGGTTGTCATTCCCAAAGGGAGTCGGCTGTTGCGCTAGCACGCTAAAAAGTGCATAAAAGCGCGGATAACCGCATAAAAATATGGGTTAAAGAAATGATTCTAAAAGAGATTCTCAGAAATATACCCCACCCCCCCGAGGGTCATTCTCTTTTTCTTCGCCTTCACCGAATTTATCCACAGCCATCAACGAACTGCATCAGTCTGAACCAACCGAAACTGTTCCCTATTTCCTTTGTCCCTCTTCCCTGACCTCCGCTTTTCGCCATGCTCTCGCTTTGGTATACTCCTTGAGTTGACCCATTGCGGAAGTGGCGAAATTGGCAGACGCACAAGCTTGAGGTGCTTGCGCCGCAAGGCATAGGGGTTCAAGTCCCCTCTTCCGCACCACAAATTCTCCCGTTCCGGACCGCAGTGCGCATCTGGCCATTCCGGAATCGAGGCTCAGGAAAGCAGTAACCGAATGCAATTCTTGCTTATCGCAGTAATCGTTGTTCATGTAATCGTGTGTTTCTTTTTGATTGGCGTCGTCCTGCTCCAGCAGGGCAAGAGCGCCGATCTCGCCGGAACCTTCGGCGGCCAGGGATCTCAGACAGCATTCGGCCCCCGCGCCGCAGCCAACCTGCTCACCAAGCTCACCAGCTGGGCGGCAGCACTGTTCATGATCACCTCGCTCTCGCTGACGATCCTCTACCTGCGCTCGTCCGGCTCCAGCAGCTCGGTCTTCTCCGGCATGAAGGGCTCTTCGGCTCCTGTCTCCGCCCCGGCCAAGCCCGGCAAGTAATCCGTCAGTAAGTTCGTAGTCTCACAGGGCAGGCCTCCGGGTCTGCCCAAGCTGTTTCTCCCCTACAATCTCCTCATGCCCGATGCAAAACCGATTCTCGAAACCTTTCCCATAGGCCCGCTCCAGTGCAACTGCACCATCCTCGGCGACCCGGCCACAAAAGAAGCGATAGTGATCGACCCCGGCGAAGAAATCGGCCGCATCCATCGCCGCCTCACCGACCTCGGCCTCAAGCTGAAGCAGATCCTCATTACTCACGCCCACATCGACCACGTAGGGGGCGCACTCCGCCTCAAGCAGCTGACCGGTGCCCCCATTTTGCTCAACGAAAACGATCTGCCGCTCCTGCAGATGATGGAAATGCAGGCCGGATGGCTGGGCATGCCGACACCCGAAACCGCGCCGCCCGACGAGTCCCTCCGCGACGGCATGCGAGTCGGCCTCGATAGCTACCCCGCCGATGTCCTCCACACCCCAGGACATACCCAGGGCAGTGTCTGCCTCCACTTCGTGCCAATGAAAATGCTCATAGCGGGAGACACTCTCTTCGCCGGCAGCATTGGTCGAACCGATCTCCCCGGCGGCAATGGACGCCAGCTCATCGACTCAATCCACACCCGTCTGCTAGTGCTCCCTGAGGAAACCCACGTCATCCCCGGCCACGGCCCAGCCACCACCATCGGCCTCGAAAAGGACAGCAACCCATTCCTGACCGGCAGACTGTAAAACAGCGCGGCGAAGCCTGATACTCCGCCGCGCACCAGTTTACTTCTGGCCCTCAACTCCCTCGAGCGACTTCAGCTTCTCCGCAGCCGCATCGATCGCCTTGCTCTCCCTCTCCAGTGCCTGCCCCACCGTAACCGTGGAAGCATCCGCGACACTCCACTTCCGCTGCTCGATCGCCTCACGCACCGCGGGCAGCGTCTTCACGCCATAGCCGGTATAGGCACCCGGCGCATAAATCTGGTGCTTGAACCAGTTCCGCCCCGGCAACCCCGCATCGTTGAAGAAAGCTCGCTCCGTCTGCAGCAGCAATTGATTCACCTGGGCAATCGAAGCATTATCCAGTGCCGCACCACCATTGGCCTGCGCAGTTTTCACCAGCTTCTGATACTCACGCGCACTCTCCGTCAGCGCCGACGAGCCATTCTCCAGCGGCGCAAAATTCAGAAACGGCGGAGCCTCCTCACGCTTGGGAGCAGCAATCGGATTCTTCGGATCGCTCACCGCCTCAAAGACGCCTTCGTCAATCTCCTTATTCTTCTCCGCGATCTCGTCCTGCTCGCTCTTCAGCAGCTTCTTCACCTCGTCCACATAAGTCGAGATCGTCTCTGCAGTATTGGCAAAGTTGTATGGCAGCAGCTCCGCATCGGCCATCCGCATCACCGCCGTTCCAGCTGTCTGCGCCAGAGCCCGCCCATACACAAAACCGGTGTCGGCATAATGCGAATACCAATAGAAGTCGTCATAAATCGAGTGGTACTGGCTCCCACGATCTTCACCGCCAAAACCAATATCAAGTGCCGGCACTCCCGCGAAGTCCAGAAACGGAGTGTAGTCCGACCCGTCACCCAAAGCACCAATCCGCAGGTCTGCCCGGTTGCGCGCCTCATTGCGATCGGCCCCACGCCCCCCGCCTGAAATCTGTCGTCTCCGCGTACGCTCCAGCACCGAGATATTCTTCTCCGGATCGTTCACCTCAGCTGCCACCCCATTGATAAAGTGCTCCAGCCCATGCGACCCCTCCATGAAGAGAAATCCGCGAGCCGTCGAGTCGCTGTTGAGATACATCACCGCCTTCTGTTTCAACTCGTCAACATGCGTCTCCACCCACTCAGTCGAACCGAGCAGCCCGGGCTCCTCTCCATCCCATGCACAGTAAACAATCGTGCGTCGCGGCTTCCAGCCCCGCTTGACCAGTTCACCCAGCGACCGCGCCTCTTCCAGCTCCGCCGACATGCCAGAAATTGGATCATCCGCGCCATTCACCCATGCGTCGTGATGATTGCCGCGAATCACCCACTCATCCGGCTCCGTGGTCCCCGGAATCTTCGCGATCACATCGTAGAGCGGCTTGATATCCCAGTTCGAAAACATCTTCATGTGAACCTTCGCCGCATTCGCGCCCGTCCCCGGACCGATGTGATACGTAATCGGCAACCCGCCGCGCCACGTAGCGGGAGCAACACGGCCCGTAATCGCCTGCAACAACGGAGTCGCGTCGGCGTAGGAAATAGGCAGCACCGGAATCTTTGTGATGATCGGCGTATCCTTACGATCCAGACGTTTCGCGTCCTTAACCGCCCCTACACCAGGCGTAAGCGGATCACCGGGAAAATCCGTATCGTTCACGCCCCCGCGCTGCACGCCATCCTTCGGACGCCCAGCGCCCAGCGGATAAGAATCAGCAACACCGTAGCCATCATTCGCCGGATCGGAATAAATCAGGCACCCGACCGCGCCATGTTCCGCAGCCACCTTGGGCTTGATACCGCGCCATGCCCCGCCATACCGGGCAATCACCACGGCACCTTTGACTGAAATACCCAGGCGATCCAGCTCTTCGTAGTCCTCGCGCGTGCCATAGTTCACATAGACCAGCGGCCCGGTTACATCGCCATCCGCTGAGTATGCGTTGTAGGTCGGCAACTGTTCCGCAGCCTGATTCGATGTCGGATCCTCCGGCACCACCGGCTCCTTCAGGCTCGCAGTAAACTTCGTCGGCGCAATCAGCTCAACCAGCCGCTCCTTCGGCGTGGGAAACAGCACATAGAAGTTCTCAATCTGCGCATCGAATCCCCACTCCTTGAACTTCGCGAGCATCCACTCCGCATTATCTTTGTCATACGGTGAACCCACATGATGCGGACGAGCCGACAACCGCCGCATGTTTTCGCGAACATTGTCCGCCACCGGCAGCGCGCGAAACTTCTCTTCCCACTGCCGTTCCGCATCAGAAGCCGTGTGCGAATAACCATCAAGCTGACCTGAAGGCTTCGCGCCATCGCCCTTCTGCGCCATGGCAAATTGTGGAGGATAGACAAGGGTGGGCAACAAAGCAACAGCAAGCAATCGGCGACGAAGCATCGAATCTCCACTCAAATGAATTGAATTGATGAAAGATCGGAAAGGTCGGGCAGGTTGTTCCGGATCACGCACAGTATAGTCGCTGCGCCTGCCCCGCCGTTAACTGAATTCCAACTACAGTCGTCGTCCTCAATGACCAAGGTGCAGATTCAGAACCACGGCAACCCCCATCGGACGGTCTCCATAGAACAAACGCAGCGATTCCGGCGTGTCATATAGAGTCGCCTGCGCTCCCAACTCCGCTATCCCATATCGATCTCTGTAAAGGCGATGCGCATAACCGCCCGTATAGGCCTGTACTCGCCCAATTACAGACTCCTCCGGAGGCGCATTCTCACCCAGCAGGTCGGTCGTGCGATCCGCATTTTCAATACGCGTCCACACCGAGTGATGATCGTGCACGTGCGTGGTCGCCTCGAAGAGATACCCGTTGGCATTCTCGGGCGTGCCAATCGTATGGTTGCGCCCCCACAGCGCCAACGCATCCAGAGTCATAGCTCCGCCGCTCCACGCATGATGGTAAGCAACCGACGCTGTCTGCCGCAGCACATCTTCCTCCGGATGGACCTGCTCCGGCGAATGCAGGTGCCCGATCGAGTACTGAGCGCTCCAATCCTTCGCAGGAGCGACAGTAAGGCGTGCAGACCACGAGTCTATTGCGCCGACCGTGATAGTCCATCGATTTTCATCAGGTTCACGGCCATGGAAACCAGACGCTTCGATGTGAACCTTACGCCATGTGCCGCCCCCAGTCAGAACATCGTCAGCAATATGCGTTGAGTCCTCAAGATGATGCCCAAGTGGTGCCAGCGGATCCTCGCCCGCCGAATCGCGATGAGGATAAGCCACCGGCCCCAGCGCCGGATCGCCAACCAGTGCGGCGTAGAACGAGAGCAGATTCTGCTCTCCCAACTTCATATCGTAGAGGGCCGCAACCTCCATAAACAGGTTGTGCGGGTGCTGCCCATCTGCAATCGGCCGCCCGTAAGCCGTTTCACCCTGCTGAAAGAGTTCCGGATAGTATCGTCCCGAAATTGTCGCCGGTTCCAGGCTCAGCATCAAGCGTAGAGTCAACTCGCCCGTTGCCCACTTCCGCTGCGCCATCGGCATAATCCAGTTTGCCGAAAACACTTTGTCGTGCCCACGGTCACCGCTCTGCTGCTGCGCAACAATCGACGCCTGCCCATGCAGCATCAGCATCCAGTTGCTGTGCATCCGCATGAGCATCGACGGCTCGGTTGAGTCAGGCTCAAGACTGGTACCGGAGGTCGTATGCCGCAGAACATTGGCCGCAAGCGTCTCTGCTGGCCCCCCCATATTCATATCCATCTTCATCGACGGCCCCATCTCGCCCATCTGAGCCTCCTCATGCGAACCCATCGATGCCGCCGACTGTGAATAAACAGGCAACGCTCCGGCAAGAGCCATCCATACAAAAACCAAACTTCTCTGCACTGAATTCTCCTCTTGGATCGCGTGAACCGCGAGTGTTCATCGCGTTCACGCATGCGCCTATCGCGGACATGGCTGTGGATCAATCCGAGCCAGATCAAGGCTTGGGCTGCGAAGAAAACAGAATTTTCAGGTTCGAAGAATGGTCAGCGGCCGCAGAATCGGCAAATAAGTATGCGTCTGTCGCAGCGCCTTCTCCACGCTGCTTGACGCACCAAGATCGCGGGGCACTGACGCTCCTGCCATCTCGCTCAACACCTGCTCGCCGGAGTGGGTGGGCATAGCTGTGGCGGGCGCCGCATCCTTGCAACAAGATGGCGTATAAAGCTGCGCATCATCGCCACAGCAGGCATGATTTCCCTGCTGAATCGTCATGGCCTGTGCGCAAAACGAAGGCAGGGGCGCGAACAGCAATGCAATCGTCACACAAAGAACGAAGATCTGCCGCACACAGTTCATACAATCATTCTAGAGGATGCGTACAACTAGAACCGCGAAGCAGATCTACTCAACCGCGGATTGTTTGCCCCATGAAAAATGCCGCCCCAGGATGCCTTTCACGATCCAGTGATCGGTTGCAGCCGTAGCGCCAATCCCCACTCCGATGTTGATCTCCCATTTCGGCGAAACATTCAGATCGGTAACCAAAAAGACCTGCTGTTGCTGATCGTGAAGATCCGAGATCGACGTAATCCGTCCATAGTTTGCGTAGTATTCCAGCCCGCCGCTGATCGCTCTGGTGAAGTCATAGCCCACTTTGGCTGCGGGCGCAAATCCTACACCGTCCGCCACACCCGGGCCATGTAGTGTGCGTTCCAGCGCCGGGTTCACAGCGAAATACCAGCGTCCAACAGCCTTGTCCACAATCGGCCGTATCTCCCACGTCCATGTGTCTGACGAATATTCGGTGCGCTGATAGCCAATCTCAGTCGACAGGCTTACGCCGACCGGCCAGTGCCATGAATCCGGTACCCTAACGCGCGGCCGGATATGATCGCCAACCCACTGCCATCCATGACCATCCTGCAAGCTGGTGAAAACGTAAAATCCCACCTCGGACCAGTCATTGATACCCTGGGTTATCTCGAGCGTTTCATGTTGTTGATGATTGGTGGGGTAGACGCCGTCGATCATCTCCCGCTGTCCTACGACTGTGTAGTTCGAGTGCAACTCGACCATGATGCTCTTGGGCGCCAGTGTGTCCGCACCGTAGACTTGAATCTCGTAGTTCCCCTGCGATTTCGCTGAAGGAGCGCAACAGAACACCACCATGCTCAAAGCTAGAATCGCAAGCTGAATTCTGAATCGTACCGGCAGCTCAACCATTCCCTCAAGCATAGCGGAAAAGCATCATGAATCCATTGTCCATGTGGTCCTGTTGATGACAGTGGAAGAGCGTCGCGCCGGCATTATTCGCCGTGAACTCGACAGTTATCTCCGTATCGGCCTCGACGAGTACGACATCCTTCATCACTCCACGCAAGTCCGGCTTCCCAGGCAAACTGCGCAACTCGAAGCTGTGCCGATGCAGATGAACCGGATGATCATCCCGGCTCTTGTTCTTGAATAGCAGCCGGTAGCGCTCTCCGGCCTTGAGCATCCCCGTCTCCGTGTTGGGAAAAGATTTGCCGTTGATCATCCAACGATCTGGAGCACCGTGGCCTGAGAACTTCGATTCGAACACTAGCGGAATTTCGATCGCGTGACTCGTGGCTGCAGGCGCTGAATCAGCCGCAGCAAACTGCGCATAGTCCCACATCAGTGATTGAGGCTGCTCCCAGACCGGCAGGCCGCCGTGGTCTGCGTACTCCACAACCATTCCCATCCCCGCAGCATGGATGTGTTTGCGAACTTCGCCCAATATCCAGACACCTGGATTATCCATTTGAACGACAGCACAAACACGCTCGGCAGGCGCCAGACGCAACATGGCAACATTACGCGGGCTCGGCACTGGATTTCCATCAAGCGCAACAATATGAAACTGATGCCCGGCAAGAGCAAGCCAGTGCACCTCTGTAGCGCTCGCATTCAGAATGTGCAACAACACACGTTGCCCCTGTTTAACGCGCATCTGTTCGCCAAATCCGAGAACCCGCCCGTTGATTGTCGAGAAGCGATAACTCGGACTCATCGAGCCATCGCTGCTTCCCATCATCTGGCCGTCCCAGTCGTGAAGTGCAAGAAACACTTCCTGATCGTAGCGAGCCGGGTCTTGCTTCGGCTTGATCAACAGGAATCCATGCTGCCCGCCGTACTGGCCCTTCTTGAGGTCATCACCCGCCGTGGTGTGTGTGTGATACCAGCGAAAGCCCGCCGGGCGTGGCGTAAAGGTATACCGCGCCTTACCGCCAGGGGGGATCATCGGCGTGCCTTCCTCCATCGCGCCGTCCACATCCGACGGAAGAAACAGACCGTGCCAATGAACCACCTCAGCATTTGTAGACTGATTTACGACCTCGATCGTGACCGGCCTCCCCTCCTCAAATCTGAGCAGCGGCCCCGGAACCTGCCCGTTGTAAGCCACCGTCCTGACAGAGTGCTTCGGCGTCAACTCCACTGTGTATGGAGCAATCTCAATTCGATACTCCGGAGCGGCAAGTTCCTGGGCGCGCAACGAAAGCACAGCCGAGGCTGTCGCATAGCTGCCGAGTTCCATGAAGCGCCGGCGTGTAATCACATCTTGAAAAGTACAGCATTTTCGCTTCAGTGCGTATTGAAACCCGGCAACCGCGTGCCCCGTGAAGCGTAGAGGCCCCATCTGTGAGAAACTGGAAGAGCATGAGCTCTTGCTGGGCGGCCCGGCAGGCACGCCCCGAACCATCCATAAATCTTGAACGATTAGGCCCGGCGGGCTGGCCCCGCAGTGCGGCCAACAATTCGCCGCTGATCACAGCGGCAACGGCGGAATAAGAAACGAATGATTAGTGTCAGCAACATAACCATGCGCTACGGCTCAAAGGTGCTCTTTGAGGATGTAAGCGTCACCTTTACGCCAGGCCGGCGCTACGGACTCACCGGCCCCAACGGCGCAGGCAAATCCACCTTTATGAAGATCCTGACCGGCGAACTCGAGCCTCAGAAGGGCACGGTAGTGCGGCCCCGCAAGCTCGGCGTTCTGCGCCAGGATCAATTTGCCTTCGACGCCTATCGCGTCATTGACACCGTCATCATGGGCAACGGCCCGCTCTGGGCCGCTCTTGAAGAGCGTGACCGCATCTACGAAAAGGCCGAGCTAACCGATGAAGACGGCATGCGTCTTGGCGAACTCGAAGGCGTCGTAGGTGACGAAGATGGCTACACCGCCGAGAGCGATGCTGCAGTTCTGCTCCAGGGCCTCGACATCCCCGACGAGCTGCATGAGCGCAAGATGGGAGAGCTTCAGGGCGGCCAGAAAGTCCGCGTCCTGCTCGCTCAGGCTCTCTTCGGTAAGCCTGACGCGCTCATGCTCGACGAGCCCACTAACCATCTCGATCTCGAATCAATCCACTGGCTCCGCGAGTTCCTCCTCGGCTTCCAAGGAACGGTGATCACTATCTCGCACGACCGCCATTTTCTCAATGGCGTCACCACGCATACTGCCGACATCGACTATCAGACCATCATTACCTACAGCGGCGGCTATGACGAGATGGTCGTGGCCAAGACGCAGATCCGTTCTCGGCTTGAATCGCAGAACGAGCAGCGCGAAAAGAAAATCGCCCAGCTCAACGAATTCATTGCCCGCTTTGCCGCCGGTACGCGTTCCACGCAGGTCACCAGTCGCAAAAAAGAAGTGGAGCGTCTTCAAACCGCCGAACTGGCGCGCTCAAACATCCAACGTCCCTTCATCAAATTCGATCTGCTGCGGCCAAGCGGCAAGCATGTGCTCGAGTTCGAAGGCATCGCCAAAGCTTATGGTGATCACACGGTCATCGACGGCTTCAGCGGAGCCGTGATGCGCGGTGAAAAAGTCTGCCTCATGGGTCGCAATGGCGTGGGAAAGACAACCATGCTTAAAGCGCTGCTCTCGCCCATGTCTGACGTGGCAGAAAAAGACTTCTCTCTCGACTCAGGTATCGTCAAGTGGGGCCACGAAGCACAAATCGGCTATTTCCCCCAGGATGTAACCGGCGTCATCGAACACGGAATGACCGTGTCCGACTGGCTCCATCAGTTCGATCCTAAGGTCACCCGCGAAGAGATACGCGGCCTTCTTGGCCAGATGCTTTTCAGCGGTGAAGAAGGCCTCAAGCCAACCAAAGCTCTTTCAGGCGGCGAAACTGCGCGTCTGCTCTTCTGCCGGCTAATGCTTCTCAAGCCCAACATCCTCATTCTCGATGAGCCCACCAACCACCTCGACCTCGAGTCAATCAACGCCCTCAATATCTCCTTGCAGCGATATGAAGGCACGGTCTTTCTCGTGACCCACGATCAGGATCTGATCGAAGAGGTAGGCACCCGCCTGTGGAACTTCGAACACGGCGCCATCGAAGACCACAAGGGTCCATACGAAGAGTGGCTGGACAAAAAGTAGCCCCACAGATCCGCATAGATAAACCCGGCTGAGCGTGGCTCATCCGGGTTTATCCTTTCTCGTAATCTCTTGCTACAACCTGATCAGATGCGCCAGTGATCCGGTCGCCAGTTCCGGATACGTTCCTTGATCTGCTTGCGGCTGAAATTCTTTTCGAGCGTCAACTCAACCAGTTCCGGAATCTCATCGTCTGAAGCAAAGCGTAGAGCGATCAGTTGCCCCTCATTCAGCTCTGGAATACGCTTGCGCAGCGGCTCCGGCAGCAGCGCCTCCAGCCGCAGTCGCTCTTCCAGGCGAATCACTCGATCCTGCACTTTCAGCGGATACGTACGCAGCCTGACAAAAAAGATCAGCAGTAGCGCAGACAAAATCACAATCCACGTCGCCAGCAGAGGTTGCGTATGCAGGCTCAGCACCAGCAGGACAATACCGATCACGAGATTCGTGAGCAGCGCCAATCCGGCAACGAAGTGATACGGCGGGTCAAGCTTGGCGTGATTGCGAAAGCTCTGTTCCTTTTGTGTCGGCATAGACCTCTTATCGAACCTGTCTTTAGTTCCTTGCCTAATGATGAACTGAGTATGTCATAGCCTCAGCCGGAATCGGCCCCTGACCGGTTAAAGACGTCTGGACCGTAGCAAAGGTGGTTGCTGGATTCTCAAGCGGCGGACCTATCAATGTCAATGATGGCGTCAGCCCTGCTGGCTCAGACCCACCCAATGCATCCAGATGTGTCGGGTCGAGCATCGTCGGATCTTTCGGCACCAGGTGATAGCGCCCTCGAAGCAGGTAGTCTGCAAGCAGCCCCCCAGCCAAATAAGGATTCAAAACCACAATCGGAATTACATATCCATTCGCAAAGAGCGACTCAGCTACTCCATGGACTTCCCGACTATGACGCCGGTATCCCGGAATCTGCGGAATGGCGAAAACAGTAAGCTGCATCTCCGGATGCTGCCTTGCATACTTCACCAGCGCGTGAGTAATTTGCTTCGGCGTCGTAATTCCAGCGTCCGGAAATACACTGCGCCTGAACTCGCTCGGAAAGTATGTTTTCAGAAGAACACGATCAAAATCCGCGCAGTTGTTATAGAAAATGTTGAAGTGCGAATGATTCGGATGTGCATTGAGCCGTACAATCACCGCCCTATCCTGTTCGTGTGTCGTTGCAAATCGAAACGCATATGTCCTGCGGTCATACGCAGTCCCCACAAGCTGCGTCCAGCCATCGCTGAGAAAACTGCCTGGCGGCAGATTTTCCGCGAATACATTCAACTTCAATTCGCGATACCGGCTCCGCAACTGCGCCACTGCATGCTCATCCACCCGCTCAGGAACCTGAGCCGGATCGTCCAGTGCATAGAAATAAGGCATCGGCGGAATCGCTACCCAATCGTAACCCGCTATGCCCGTATAGCGGCTTATTACGACGCCACCTTCGCCCGGCGAGCACTCCCTCAGGTGTACAGGTGTATCAGCACAGACCCGATCCAGATAGATCGCAGCATGGCCCGTTGGGTTCAATATCCCAAAGGCGCCGTAAGGCTGCTCAAGCAGCAAAGCTGCCTCAGCAGACGCAGAGCGCACCGCAATCAGCAGAACCACACTGACCGTAACTCGAATTGTGTTTCTTGCCGCTCGTTGTAATGGCTGCATTCAGTCTCCTGATGTCGGGCCAGTCAACTCATCTTCCAATTTGCTCCATCTGCGGGCAATGGAACAGATCTTCTGCCATGATAAGTATCGGCAGCGTAGCTACCACTCTCAAAACAAACAGGTCGCGCCGAGAGATTGGGAGCTGTTCTTATAACCCTGCAATCACCAGAAATGTTTCGGTTGCCTGATATATCAAGTACAGGATTTCGTTCACTAATCTTTGCTATTTTACCAAATTACGATTCGAGAATTATGTCTTCTGGCACACCAAAGCATCAGCATGATACCGTGTTCGTCGTAACTCCTTTGCCATTGAATGACTCCTATAACTTCATCCCATTCCATATGAATGAGGCCCTTGTGACTCGACGTTTTCCACAATTGCTGTGGGTTGCCCTCGCCTGGGCGTTTCTTCTTTGCGCCTGCGTTCTCCATGCTGAAGTAACGTTGCCTCGGATCCTCGCCAGCCACATGGTCGTACAGCGCGATCTGCCCGTGCATGTATGGGGATGGGCCACTGCCGGCGAGAACGTGACCGTCACATTTCGTGGCGCGACGCGAACCACCCACGCAAATGAACTCGGCCAGTGGAATATCTACCTCCCGCCCGGAGCCGCCGGAGGTCCCTTCCAGCTCATTGCGAAAGGCGCAACTAATTCCATCACGCTCGACGACGTGCTCGCGGGCGACGTCTGGGTAGCCGGCGGTCAATCCAACATGGAGTTCGAGATGCGCAAGGCATCCACCGCCGCCACCGATCTACCCAAAGCTGCCAATGAGCACATCCGCCTGATGATCGTGAAACACAGCGCTGCCGACTTTCCCCAGAGCGATCTCGAAGGCGTAGGCTGGACCGCTTCAACACCAGAGTCGGCGCGTGACTTTTCTGCAGTCGCTTGGTACTTCGCACACGAAATCGAGCAGCGCGAACACGTCCCCGTCGGAGTCATTGATTCCACCTGGGGAGGCACTCTCGCTGAATCGTGGACTCGTCTCACAGCCCTCGGTGAAGACCCCGGCCTCGCTCCTGTATTCGTCGCGCGCGGTCATATGACCGATCGGGAATCGAAAGCGCTGCTCGAAGAATCCGTGCGTGAACAGCAGCGTGCCGGAGCTAAAGCTCAAGGCAAGCCCGATCCCAAGTTCCCCTGGCATCCGCTTCTCAATATGTGGGGCCCATCCATGCTCTACAACGGCATGATCGCTCCCCTCACGCCTTTCCCCATTCGCGGCGTCATCTGGTATCAGGGTGAGAGCAACAGCGCCATTGAACGTGCGCCAACATACCAGCGCCTCTTCCGCACACTGATTGAAGACTGGCGACGTCAGTGGCAGGTCGGTGACTTCCCTTTCCTCTTCGTGCAGATCGCGAACTTCAAATCAACCTCACTCGAAACATGGCCCCCGATACGCGAAGCCCAACTGAAAACACTCGAGCTCCGTAACACCGGCATGGCCGTCACCATCGACATCGGCAACCCTGACGACGTGCACCCAACAGACAAGCAGACCGTAGGACACCGCCTCGCTCTAGCCGCACGCTCCATCGCCTACGGCGAACAACTCGAGTACTCGGGGCCGCTCTTCCGTCAGGCAACATCCGAAGGAAACAGTCTGCGCATCTGGTTCGATCACGCCGACGGCCTCGAAGCCAAAGGCGGCGCACTGACCGGTTTCGAAATAGCCGGAACCGACGGCCAGTTTTCTCCCGCGCAGGCGACCATCGACGGTAACACAATAGTTCTAACTAATACCGCTGTCCCAGAACCAGTCTCCGCCCGCTACGGCTGGGAAAACAGCCCCGAATGCCACCTCTACAACCACGCAGGCCTCCCGGCCTCCCCCTTCTCCACGGAGCGATAACACGGCGCCTGCCGCGCTTGGCCCAGGATCTGAGCAGTGATAAGATTGAAGTTGTAAACCTGTCCGCAGGCCCACGGAGAGTTGGCAGAGCCCGGTTGAATGCAGCTGACTCGAAATCAGCCATACCTTTACGGGTATCGGGGGTTCGAATCCCTCACTCTCCGCCATTTATTGATTCTAAATGACTTAGAGACGATTTAAAAGCATGCTACCAAGTTCGCTACCAATTGTCCCAAACGATAAGCTAAATCCTCAAGGTCTGCTCGGTATTAGCCTACAGGAGCTAATACATGAGGAGTCCCGTCACCCTTTATATGCGGGTTCGGTCCGCCACCGGCAGATGATCTACGTTAAACCAGTCAAAACAGCCAACCACAAGTTGAGGTCACTCTACGGAATTGTGGGCGGTGTGCCCCACCACTCTCCCGAGGGCAGCTATGCCCTCCGTTATAACGTGGGAAGCAAGCGCGTTTGGGATATGGTCGGAGCCGATCCCGAACTCGCCAATGCGGCATTCAACCGAAAGATGATCGAGTTGCAAGCTGGGCAACACGGCATATCCATCGTACGAATACACCGCCCCTGCTCGCAATCTCAGAACCATTTTCAGAACCAAAGGCACCCGGCCGTTCAATCGCCGAGGTAACCGCTGAGCACCTTCTTGAAACCAAGAACGGCAAATCCAATGTACTCAGCAAGAAAGGGATTCCACCGCGAACGATCATGCGTTATCTGAGGCATAGTGACCTTGCCACTACTCTCAGGTATCTCGACGATCAGGATGACGACCACACACTGTCCATCGTAGAGACTGCGTTTCTTCAAGGCGGTGCGGCATGAGGCTACCGCCTCGTCCAAAGTGCTCTTGTGGCCCTACTCCATCAATGAATCCAAAAGTCCGATTCCTTTGACAACCGCCGGGGCAAACGCGACTTTCCGCTGTTCACATCAGAGAAGCTTGACCGCATATAGATCGCCCGAGGTAATCTCACGGCTATCCCACCCTGGCTCAAAGGGGCATTACGAGATGGAGGCGACGAACCGAAGGAGTAGCGACGGTAACGCGCCAGTCTTCCTCCCGAAACCGATGAACCGCGTAAAACGCTTCGTAGGATTCGCCGGCATCTCCGGTAACGATCAATATCTGTGACATTTTTCTCTCCATCTCCGCAATGCTGCTAGTTCCGCCTCACCGGCAAAGTGTGGTTACATCAACCGTCCCGGCAGATACTGTCCCAGAAAACGCCGCGCCAATATGAATCCGTCCTTGCGCTGCTGCGGAAATTCGGGGAGGTCGCCGCTGTGCGGCGCATCCCAGAACTCGTCCTCGTGCTCCACCGCGATCCCTCCGTTGAATTGGATATCGAGCAGCACTGTGAGGAATTCACGCCAGTTCACGATGCCCTGTCCGGGGATGCGGTAACGCCACCATCCATGTCCGGCAATGCCCACCTGCTGGAGCACGGGCTGGATGATCTCGGTATCCTTCGCATGCACGGCGAGGATGCGGTCTTTGAACTGCCACGCCACGCTGATTGGGTCAATGTACTGCCGCACAAAATGCGAAGGGTCAAATTCCAGTCCCAGCCGCTTGCTCGGCACGCGGTCGAAGACGGCCTGCATCGCCGCCGGAATACTGGCGAAATTGGCGCCGTTTGGGTAGTTCTCCCATCCCATCGCCACGTCAAGTTTTTCGCAAATGGGCAGGTATTTTTCGTTGAAGACATCGGCGAAGGTTTTGGCCTGATCTTCCATACTGGCGCCTGGCATGCCGCCGCTGAAGGTTCCAACAAACTTGCAGCCCAAGCGATGGCAAAATTCCAGGGCGCGAACAAACTCGGCATTCGCAGTCGCGCGCTTGCCCGCATCGGGGTCCGTGTGGTTGGGACCGAAGTATTCAATGCTGACAATGCGAATGCCTGCATTGCGCGCAACGGCCAGAATCTGATCGATGGCGCTGTCGCTTATATTCGGGTTGAAGTCGGGACCCGGCGTCACCACAACACCTTCGTAACCGGCATGCGCTGCGAAGGCGAGCTTCTCCGGCGAGTACGGAGTGATGATGGAAAGCTTCGGATAAGGCGTATCTGCTTGCATGGCCGTCTGCCCTGCATGCTCCTGCGCCGTCTGTGCCGTCGCAGCCTTTGCTCCCGCCATGCCCAGCGCCGCCACAGATGAGCCGCCCACCTTCAAGAAATCGCGCCGATTCCAAAACGAGCCTTCGCTCTTCATCGCCTTCGTCTCCTATTTTTGGCGCGATCGTTCGATCGGGTCCGTAGCCTGGGGAATTATATCTGGCA
>Ga0206958_1067_pt1 | contig 32103 bp, 32 predicted proteins | sample Alteio_BWOrgHeat_33_FD_152968 | JGI IMG/M metagenome (GOLD analysis project Ga0206958, IMG submission 152968) | Enriched cells from forest soil in Barre Woods Harvard Forest LTER site, Petersham, Massachusetts, United States -... | ecosystem: Environmental > Terrestrial > Soil > Temperate forest >... | reverse complement strand
TCTCCAACCGCGATGAAAGCTTTAGCCTGCATCGCATCGGCCGCGTCGATATGGGCCGTATAGCCATCCAAGGCGGTAAAGCTCCAGACTGTGTCGGGCGATGGTGTGATACCGGCGAGATTAAAGATATCTGATAGCCAATAGCCGGTATAACGTTTGTGCTTGTGATAAACCGGATCCTCCACCTCCACGGTTGTCTTGGGCAAGGTTTGGAGATCATGATCATTCAAGATGCGTTGGGTTGAGCCTTGAGTGACGGTCAAATCAGCGGCTTGGGCATTGAGATTGGGCGCCATCGCGCATAAGGTTAAAATCAAAATCAAACCGAGGCGCTTCAATGGGTCTCCTGGTAAGGTGTCACCCTTATATAATCGACCTGGGTGGTTTGCGGCAAGGTGGCACGGTTGACGCGACTTGCGCCATTGCCGCCCATGGCGGTATTGATGATCATGTACATTGGGGTGTTGGGAATATAGGAACGGTCGGTTTGTTGACAGGTTTGAACCCCATCGATCCACCAGGTCAGGCTGGTCGGTGTCCAGGTGAATTTATAGGTGTGAAAATTTTGTGATACGTCCGTTACCGTCGGACGGCAGACGGCCCAGGTGCCGGCTGGATTGATGACATTCTGGCCTGGTCTGATGAAATTGCTCCGTTGGATTTCGGTCAAATCGATCTCATTGGAGCCGGGTTGGGGCCAATGGCAATCCGGGGCATTATAAATATACGGAGAATTAGGATGACATTGATCCCCTAAAAGCCAAATGGCCGGCCACGTGCCCTTGCCTCCGGCAAATTTAGCCCGGTACTCGACGGTCCCATAAGTAAAGCTTAACGACGGCGCCCAGACAACGGCTCCTGACGCAAAGCTTTGCACGGTGCCGCTGCACTGGGTGCGTTGAGTGATCGTTGAAATGTTTAAATAACCGTCGTGCACACTGACTTGGGACGGTGTGTAACATTGCCGTTCATTGTTTTTATTGTCATAAACGTCTAAGGGCATCCAAGAGGCGCTTAAAGACGGGGTGTTAAATTCGTCATCCAAGATATAATCCGCGGCTGATGTGGGTGCGGATAATGTCGCGATGAGGCAAACGAAGATAAGGGTTTGGTAAAAAATGGATAAGATCATCGGCCGTCTGACTGACCTCGGTAATATTTGGCTTTGAGCATATTAACGATGGTGGGATTGACGGTGCCGCCCAATTTTTGGATTTGAATGACTTCCCTCCAAGCGCCGTCCCCATTGCCTAATTTGAAATAGGCGCTCATGCGGCTGATGTGGTAGCGGATATTATTGGGCTCGACCTCCAGGGCATCGTTGTATTCGGCAATCGCCTGGGTGTATTTCTTGCGATAGAAATAAAGAATGCCTCTAAGGTGATGGGCTGCTGAATAGTTGGGCCGCAAGGCCGTGGCATGATCCAAATCCTTACCTGCCAATTTATACTTGCGCATTTTCATATAAACATAGCCGCGATTGTAATAGGCATTGGGAATATTGGGATCCATGCCGATGGCTTGGGTATAATCTTTAATGGCTTCCTTATACTTCTCCTCACGTCCGGCGACATTGCCTAAATGCACCCATTCCAGGGCGGTTTCGGCAAAGGCAGGTCCTGCGCACATACATAAAGCAAAAACGACGAGTAAACTTTTGAGTTTATGCATGGTGGTAATATTCCGGCAAGACTAGTCTTGGTTTTTCAAAATTGTTTTTCATCCGGTAAGTCACACAATAAAAAAGCGGCTTGACGGGATTGGTAAACTGGTCAAAGGCCAGATGGACGGTGAATCCCAAAGCAATCCCCATCCAAACGACGCCCAAATGAAGGAAATAAATTAAGGCCCAAAATAATCCTAAGAATTCATAGGCGTGAAATATCATGTAGGTTTTCTTGACCTTACGGTCCCAGCAAAAATCGACGAGCTCCTTATAGTTAAAGGGAAATTCTTTGCGGATGATCATATATTCGAGGTAATGGTCGATATCGATCAGCACCCCGCTGAAAAAACACCCGGCGGTTGCAGGCCATGAATGGGTAACGGCATAAACCCCCGCAGATAGGCCCGCGGAAACCGCGATATGATAGGTCGGTTTCATTCTAAGTTCCTTTTTTAAAATGATATCAAAAGAAGCTCCGGGTCCCAAGCCTTTCTTTTGATTATTATCTTTTTATAGTTTTTTCGGTAGGGGTGCTTGTCCGAAGCGGATGTTGAGGTTTTTGCTTTTGAGTAATTGCAGGTCTTTGATCATCTTCTGTAAAAGTGGGTCGGCGGGATGGTCCGGATATTTCTGGATGAATTGCTGGTAAATCTGGATGCCCATATCGTAATCATGCAGCCTCGTCACCGTCAATAAATTGATGGTGTTGACCGCCTCCTTGATCGCCATGGCCTTGGGGTATTTTAAAATCATGTCCCTCATCGTCTGGACCGTGGCTTGCCAGTCGTGCTGGTTGAGCTGGCAGAGCGCAATCATGCGTAAGGCATTGTATTCTAGCGTTGATTTGGGATGTTGATTGGCCAGGTTTTGGTAAAAAGTGAGGGCCGAATCATAGGAATCGTCGTGTTTGGCCAGGTACATGGAGACAAAGAAGCCGGTGTTGGTGGTGGGATAATCCTTCACAATCTGTTGATAGGTATCATGAGCCTGCTGCCAATTATTTTCCAGTTCATAGGTTTTGGCTGTAGACATCTGGGCTTGGGCGGAAATTTCATCATCGCTGCCCACGGCTTTCTGGTATTCGTCGCGGGCATGTGGATAGTCCTTGCGTACGGCATAAAGATTGCCCAACATCATTTGGCCCCGGGCGGCAAAAATCGCGGATGGGCTCTGCTGGATGAAGGCGCGGTATTTGCGGGCCATCTGTTCAAAGGCAAAGTCCGGGGTGGAATCGTTATGGGTGGCGAGATATGAAAATTCGTGATTGAGTCGCCATAGTTTGCGTTCGGACCTGTACCCATCTCCCCAACTTAAGGCGGTCAGGACGGCATAAATGACGAGCAAAATACAGCCAAGGGTCAGGAGGAGTTTTTTCATAGATTTTCTTTTTTATAAAGGTAATAAACGCTGGCCGATGAGACGGTCATGATATTGATGGCGGTTGAGATGAAAATGCTTAAGGCAATGATCCAGATTTGGATTTCCGGCGCGGTCATTTGCGCCAAGGCATTGATATTCTCCCTCATCAGCAACAATGGCAGAAAAAACAAGCTGGGTACTAAGATCATGAAAAAGGTCAACCAGAACGAACCGAATAAGACCTTGAAATTCACAAAAAAAGCGGTAAATATTTTTCTTTTTTCAATGATGATGAGGACGGGAATATAAATCAATAAGGCCGTGACGAAAATGCCGTAGATAAATTGGGCATATGGTGTCGCGTAAAAGACGAATTTCTTTAACCAGAAATAAAAGCCGGTTGTTTCATGGATTTTGTCGGCATGGCGGATTAACAGTCCATAGCCTTTGGTAAAGCCCTGAAAGAAAATCAGCGGCAGCATCGCATAAATGACAATGGAGATGTAGCTACGTATGGCCCGTTTGAAGGAATCTTTGAATATGGCTGGTCGATCATTGTTGATGGCGGCGATCATGTCTACTGTGACGGCTGTTAGGATACTTGTGACAAATAGAAAAACCACGATTTGCGCGTAATACATGATCTTAGGCAGCAATAACAGATTCAGGGGGTATTGCAAGTATTCTGCCCCCCACATCCGGCTAATCAAGGGATTGAAAAATAATGACAAGGGATAGCGCGGGGCAAAATATAAAACTTCCAGGATCAGGAGGTTGATAAAAACAATAATGATGAAAGGATAAAATATTTGCTGGTTTTCCATCGTAAAAAGATTGGAAGCCAGACGTAAAACGGTCATCGGTGATTTAACTTTAGTCATAGGGAAATTCTTCAAAAAGACAGGCCTAAGGATATATGCCCCAGGCCTGTCTCTTGGGATGAGTACATGCGTTAGAATCCTAACTTGAAGTTGCCTATGGAGCTACGGCGTAAGGTAAACGCCATGGCGCCCAAACCGACGGCGAACAAGGCCCAAGTCATGGGTTCAGGTACAGGTGCGGTGGGTGAAGCGCCTGAGACCAAAAAGACCATGTCATTGTAATCCAAGTCGCTGTTACCGGTTGGATTCGTCGGTAAATCTTCAAATCCCACTAAATACGGATTTTGAAGAGTCACTTGAGACTCGGTTCCAGTTGTAGGGTCGTACATATAAACTTGAGTGCCTGATAACCCTGACAGATTGTAGATGATGGTATGATCCATGAGATCAGAATTGAGGCTAGGATCGGAATACCAGGTGTTGTTACTACTACCGCCCGATTGATTGATATTGTTCGTGCCGACTGTGTTTAGGGCGAAGCCAAACTGGGTACCCGGCGCGAAGGATGAAGGAGTACCGATGTAAGGATTAGCCTGGCTGCCGTCTCCAGTCGGACCGTTACCTGAGAATGAACCACCGAATGGACTAGTCAAAGTTCCAGGTGTGGCCGCATTATAAACTTCGAGCGTATTGGCATTGGCAGCGCCAAGGCCGATGATCAGGTTATCACCATTATTATTTTGCTGCCAGCTCTTGGTGTAGGTATTGACTTCATACGTACCAAGTTGGGCATTGTTGGTATAACTGGTTCCTAATAACTGGTTAACGGCATTGTAGAGTTCAAATTCACTGACACTGCCGTTTGGACCGCTGTTGCTGTTAGGGGTGGCGACACCAACGGGACCATAGGTGCCGTCTGTCATCGCGTTGGGATATGGGCCCTGCGCCATTGCGCCGCCGGCACCTAAGGCCAACGTTACCGCAAAGATAGATAGTATTTTTTTCATTGTATTCTCCTCCTTCGAGTGGTTGGTGTGTCTATGTTAAATTATCTTGCACCTGCTCCTGTTAATACAACTAACACTGTCCTTGCCAGGATCCTTAGATCCGTCAATAAACACATCTTTTTGATATAAAGAATGTCATATTTGATTTTCTTTCTGACATCACCGATCGTTTCATCATAATGATGCCAAACCTGGGCCAAACCGGTGATGCCTGGTTTAACTCCTAAGCGTTTGGAATAATCAGATATTTCCCTTTTAAACTTTTCTACAAAGACAGGGCGCTCAGGACGAGGGCCGATAATGCTCATGTCTCCTTTGATGACGTTGATGAATTGCGGAATTTCATCCAGGCGTGATTTACGGATGAATTTTCCCGCTGGGATGAGGCGGTTGTCGTTTTTAGTGGCCCAAACCGGACCGGTGGTTTTTTCCGCATCGACCTTCATGGTGCGAAATTTGTAGATTTCAAAAAGCTTACCATCTTGCCCCACGCGGGTTTGGGTAAAGAAAACCGGCCCTCTGGAGGTGGCCTTGATCATGGCCGCCGTCAAAAGCATGAGCGGTGAAAGAATGATCAACGCGATGACAGAGCCGACGATATCCATGACGCGTTTAGTGACGGCATAGGTCTTCTGAAAGAATGCGGCGAACATGGTCAGAAGGCCGCTGCCTAAAGCTAAAAGATTGGGTTCTAAATCCAAGGTTTTACCGTCAACCGAGGACCAGGCCTTGGAGAGGTATATACAAGTGATAAAAAAGACGACCAGCGCGAGGATTTTTAATGGGCGGTTCATAGGTTTTTAGCCTTTCGTAGATGTCTCAAGGACCAACTTTAAGCTCCCGTATGTCTCAAGGGAGGATGTTACATTGGCCATTCTACTAAAGTAAAAATGAAGCGAAGATGAAGATAAAATTAAACGACGAGAATAAATTCAACAGCGACGGGCTAAGGCAGGTAGGAAAACAGGGATGGAACGATTAAATCGGTAAAATTCTTAATATTTTTAACACTTTTATTTATATCTTGCCCCCCTACTGTGCTGGAAATACGCACCAGAGCACTGCTGGGCTCGTGGCCTTGGAGGGTGTCTAAGGCAATCAAGACCTGTTGTTTCCAATAATTTGAGGTAAAGCGGTCCCCCACCTTAAACCAATAATAGGCGACCTGATTTAAATCCCCCTTAAACATCTTCAGGCGATTGGCTTGGATATTCATATTTTTATAACCGACGGCAATGCTGTCGTGGGCATCATCGACGATGGTAAATCCACTGCCCGTATAGCAAATCTCCGGCGGATGGGCCACCTTGCGATTGGTTTGCGAGTAGACCAGATACAGGTAAATTTGGCTTTTATCGACGCCATTGGTATATAGACGGACAAAGGCATTACGGGTCTCGAGAATGGCAAAGTCATCCTTGGTCAGCGGCAAATCGACGGAGGTCCAGGTGCCGATGCTTTTAGGGAACCGGTTAATATCCACGGTATCTTTTTGCGAGGCTTGCTGGAAAAATAAACTCCAGGAAATGGCGGCCGTGACCGCGAGGGTTAACGTAATGATGCAGGTGGTAATGATATTTTTTTTCATTATTCAATCATCCTTTGCGCGGCGGCTAGTAGGCAAAAGGCTCCAAAAAAGACGATAAATCCGGATATTTCATGGATGGGACCCGTGGCATACGGCACACCCCAGATCTCCCCGACCGAGGCTAAAAAGATGATTCTCAGAATATTGGTGATGACGGCAATGGGAATGGTGCATGCAAACAGAGCGAGTTTTTTAGGCCATGGGGATTTCATGCCGTAGGCAAAAAGACTGCCTAAGGCCATTAAGGTGATCAAAGAACGTAGCCCACTGCAAACATCCTCCACCACCACATAGGCATGGCGCATGACAATGGCGCTGCCATGCTGCACACAGACAAGGCCCATATGGTTAAGCGCCACGACCGCCAATTGGGCGGCCAGGATTTTTAACCGGAAGCTCAGATTGGTGATCACAACCAGCGGTAAAGGCACCATGAAAATCAAAAAGGAAATCGGGAAAAAGAGTTCCTTGAGCGCGCGTGTCCCATAGAAATGCAAAACCAAGGCATAAAGCATAAAGATCAGCGAGAATCCGGAAGTGAAATAAACCCTGAACAGCGCGCTGAATAATTGCAGGGCTATGCTTGCGAAAAAAAGCTTTAAGCCCCACGGCGAGCTTTGGGGGACAATGTTTTTTAACACGTCCCTCTTCTGCCATATCAAGAACACGCTGATCAACGGAATTAAAAGGCCATGGCTATAATAAGAATCGCGGGCAAACCACCTCTCCCACATCCATATAAAGGACGGCGCGTAGACCAAGAGCACCAATAATCCGACGAGCCACGGTTGATACGAAGGTGTTTGAATTATTGCAGCCTGGCTTTTTGCCATGTGATCTCCTGTTTGGTGCCAATAAACCGCCAGAAACCAGCCAGCGCGGCGAAGTTAAGCAGACAAAAAACATACGGCACATAACACAGTTTTGAAGAGGGTTTAAAGGCTCCTGTTAAAGCGGCCGCATAAAAGAAGATTTGTAGCCACAAAAAGGCATTATAAAAACCTCCATTGCTCAACATAAAGTTAACCGGTAGGAGTGCAAGCATAAAAAAAGGCACCAGCACTCTAAGCAATTTATGGGAAAACAATTGAATGGCAATAGGACTTCTAAAGGGATTGAAGAGATCGGCGAATAACAAAAATATTTGATAATTGCCGTAAAGTGTCCTGGCCTTGCGCCGGTATTCTTCGTCAGCGTGAGGAGCAGCGCGGTCATAGGCGATGGCCGTGCCATCAAAAATGGCCCGGTAGCCCTGTTGGATAATTTTAAAAGGTGTGAACATATCATCCAGCACGACATTCGTGGGAGCCGGCACATAGAGCCGGCGGCGGATGGCATAAATGGCGCCGGTGGCCCCCAGCATGGAATGCAGACGGGCTTCTTGATTGCGGATGAACTTCTCATAGGTCCAATAGAGATTCACCCCCTGCGCCGTTCCCGTTTCAGCGCTGATAAAGACCAGCTCCCCACTGACGCATCCGACGGTGGGGTCGGCAAAATTAGCCACGATGTTTTGGAGGGCCTTGGGTTCGATCCGTTGCCGGGCATCATTAAAAAAAATGATCTCATTGTTGGCTTCCCGGACCAAGGCATTGACGATCGACATCTTCCCTTGGCGTTCGCTGTAGATAAAGCGGCGCAGGCGCGGATCTTGATACCTTTGCAGGATGGCATTCGTTTGATCGCTCGAGGCATCCGATCCGATGAGGATCTCGATTTTTTCCGGCGGATAATCGAGTGCCGCCAAACTGGCGAGTTTGGCTTGCAGCACATCCGCTTCATTGTGGGCGGCGATGACAATGGAGACCGACGGGAGAATCGCCGATTTGCGCACGGCACGGGCCCTATACCGTGATAAAAGGCTAATCAGGATAGGATAGCCGAAATAACAGTAAAAAATCAAAAATAATAAAGTCCAAAAAAGTGCCTTCATTACAGATGTCCTTATTTAATCAGATAAATCATCAGTCTACGCAGATGATTATATCCGGCGCCTTTTAAAACGATCTTAGCGGTATTTTTGCAGGCATCGCCTATTTTCACGCTGAGTGGTCTTTGGCCTGTGAGGGCTTGTTGAAAACGCTCGAGCGTCCAATTGGATTTGACGGCCACCCTGGGAATACAGTTTGAAATCAATCCTTCCGGTTTATCCGATATAAAAATCTGACTGTAGCCGGCCTCATAGGCCATTTGAATGATTTTGTCATTGCAAAAACCCCGAGGCACGGAAAAGGTATCAATGGGAACACCTAAATTAATTTCCAGGCAACCTTTAGAGGCCCGCAACTCCTCGATGATTTGGCTGTCTTTTAAATTGGTCATGATTTCATGGCTCAGCCCATGAGAGCCGATGGTCATGCCGGCATCAATCATGGCTTTTATCTCGCTCCATCCCATGTAACCTTCTTGGCCTATCTTTTTGACGATAATGAAAAAATACGCGTTGACGTCGAACTCTTTGAGCACCGGTAAGGCCAGCGTGTAATTATTCAACTCTCCGTCATCAAATGTGAGTATGTGATTATGTCCGGACTCCTTCAAGCATTGCATCTGGGCTTTAAAATCTTCAAGGTCCACATCATAGAAGTCCGCCCCTGCTTCACGATTCACCGGAGGCTTGGTGTTAGGTGAGCTAATGCCATGGTACATCAGTGTAATCACAAGGGTATCTCCTTCCATAATGTCGGCTGGGTCGAAATGCCCATGCTGCTGGCACCGACTAATTTCTCAAATCCGGGTGGATAGGCGCCGGCGGTTGCCATATCGTCATAATTGAATATCTTCGTCGATAAAATATTCCCCAGCACAATGCCTCCGTCCGCGATAACGCCGCCATTCGTGACCGAGTCCGCTTTGATTTTGTTAAAAGTAGCCACCCCGTGGGTATAAATCAACCCATGATAGGTGCTCGACGCCTGGACGGTTTCATTATATCCGCCCCAGGCGATGATATTCAGTTGGGAATTAGGCGCTTGAGCGCCATCCTGGTTAAAGGTCACCGTGCCGGTGGCGATGATCGTCAATTTTTGGTTGGCGGCGACCAATGCACTGGTATTGATGGTCACATTGCCCCCGCCCTCTTCATTTTCGACATAAACAATCGTTTTACCAGCCACCTGATCCGGTGTAAGAATGGCGGATGAGGTATTGCTTAAATAAAGCACTTGATCCGGCGCATAATTGGCAATTAAGGAGCGGTTATTATTAATAAAATTGTCCGTAGGGTTGCGATCGGGGTCTTGAGGATAGCCCAGTGTTGTCAGCGATGGATCGACCCCCTGTTGGCCGTCATTGATGACAATATTGGAATTGCCCTGGCCCGCATTGAAATTGCCACTGACGCGGGCTTGTCCGTTGATCACTGCAAAGGTTTTATTGCCGTTGATGGTCACATTACCATTGGTTGACAATGAATTATGATAAACGTCCGGAACGTTTGACGGATAGCCAATCTGAATTTCCCGGCGCAGGCCGTCATATTCTGCCAGGGCATTCACATAACGGAACATGGGCTGAGAATCATCCTGGCTTAAAGACACCGTCCCCTGGCCGTAATTAATTTGGGCCGAACTCTGCCCATCGAGCATGTGCGGATTGTTGATATACATATTAATGCCGGCTTCAGCCAACCAAAAGGCCTCGGTGGAATGGTAATATTGGCGCGCGTAATTGTTCTCGTTGATATTGACCATAAAAAAGGTCACAGAGATCATGATGATCAGGTATAGGACCATAATCGAAATCAACAAGACAGAACCTTTGTTATCCAGCCTTTTCATAAAGCTCATTCCTTAATAAATTCCTGTTTGCATGCGCAGGGCCACTTTTTGTTTTAATTCCATCGCGCTCCCATTGGCAGGATTGCCGTCGCTAATATCGATGATGACTTGATTATTGGTCAAAGGCAAGCTGAAGTCCAGGGCCGTGATATGGTAAGCCACCACACTTTGCTTGGAACTGTCGCTGCGGATGATTTTGCCGGCATCAGTACCGTTATCGGTCCAGCTGTATTTCACTTGCCCGTATAGCGGATGCTGAAAGCCAAAGGTAATGTCGTGCTCATTCTTTCTCACAAAAGGATTAGAGGCCCCGCGCAATTCCCTGGTCATGGCCGATACGATGGCCCGTAAACCTTCCTTCGGGGCGGTGGTCTGTGCGTAGCTCTCCAAGGCCCGTTGACTGATTGCCATCGTTGTGTAAATTGATTCAAGGATCACCGTGAAAATAGCCATGGTGATCACGACCTCGAGGAGGGTAAAACCAAATTGTTGAGATTGTTTGATCATCGCGTCAGTATGGTTGTCAGCGCAATGCTGCGCGCCGCGTTGGTCCGTTGCCATTGCACCTGGACTTGGATATTCAATGGATTGGACGTGGGATCCGCGTAAGCCACATTAAAAGTTTCTCCCGGCAAAACGTTGAGATTTTGCTGTTTGGCCCACTGGTCCCAGTCGGTTGAGATAATGCTTCGTAAATCCTTTTTATTTTGCATTTCTTCCAATATATCCTGCGCGTGGGTTGTGGCCACCGTCGAGTCCCAGGCATATTGAGCCGAATGCATGCAGTTGATATAAAGCATGAAACTGCCGCAAATCCCCACCAGAAGGATATAAACGGCAATCATCAGTTCCGCCAATGTAAAGCCTGATTGAGATTTAAATTTCATGGATTTAAAAGCGCCCCCTTAGGGATCCCTTCAGGGGGCGCTTGGAATTAATTTTTGTTAAATGTTATCTTGCCGTTAATAATTCTGATGGTTGTCGAAGATGTTGAAGAACCGGTGACAATGCCTCCATTGCCGGAGGAAGAACTCGGCGTTGTGATGATTGTCGTTGTTGGGGTACTTGTTGTTGTGGTTGTAGGCGTCTTTGTCGTTGTAGGTGTTGTCGTTGTGGTGGTCGTGGTGGTGGATGCCGGCGTGAATTTAATGGTGGTCGAGCTCCAACCGGTTGTGGTCGTGGTTGTGCTGCCTGAGCCTGTGCCGCTCGAGGTCGTACCTGTGCCCGTACCAGTACCGGTGGTTCCTGTACCTGTACCTGTACCTGTGCCCGTGGCTGGTGCTGTGGTGGTAGAGACGTTTTGAATGGCCCCCATATTCCAATAATTTCCGCGGGCGCTACCGTTAAAATCCAGGATAGACAGGCCTTGAATGACCAAGCCGGTCCCGATCGCCGGAGAGTCCGACTGCAGATACACATTCGGCAGATTGGTGTCGGCCGTGGTCTTAATTGGTAGCATCCATTTCGGATCGGTAGCGCATTTGTTATGGGATCCGCTGGGACAGGTGGCGCCATTGACGTTATTGATGATGGAATAATCCGTGTCTAGCGCGGCATTGGCACAATTGCTGGGCAATTGATTGATATACAAACTCGCCTGTCCATTACCCGTGTAAATATTGTTACGGAAGGTGTATTTTTCCGTGCCGTTACAGGTATTCGAATTGTCTTTGACAACCAGATCCGAATTGCCGGCCGAATAAATACTGGTGTTGTACATTTTATACGTGCCGGCGGCTCCCACCGACCATAGCAAGGCATCCCCTCCGGCCCGGCAGCTGACCCAGGAAGAGGTATTTTTGACTTTGTTTGTATCGCTCAGATAGGTGCAGTTGCCGATGACGACGGTATTTTCAATATCAATGGCAGGAGACGATATTTTAATTTGGTTGCCGTCGTTACCTTCAAATAACGAATCCTGAATGGTTACTGAGCCTGCGGCAGGATCATGGTAGAGTAAATCCAAACCGTCTTGGGTGTTATGGCTGAATTCACTGTTGGTAATCACCCAGTTGCCGCCGGTGATGTACATGCCCAGGCCATCGCCATAACCGGGCGGGTTATCGTTTTGATCCGTGCAGTTGGAATAATCCGCCGTGTTAAAGCTTGAGCTTCTAGGATAGATTTCCGAACATCCGGCAAAACGGTCTTTGACGTGATCGAGGACAATGGCGCCTTTATTATAGCTGACACCACCGGATTCGCCGACGTCGCCATCCCAATTGGACATATAATTGCCATCCGTATTCACATACGAAAGGGTCAGGTTGTTAATCCCTCCCATCAAAAATCCGCGATTGGCCATCCCGTGGACATCCATATTAACGAAGGAGAAGTTGCTCCCTCCCTGCGCGTAAACCGCGTTGCGTGCCCAGGAGCCGCTGGTGGTGCCGCTGTTCCAATTTTCCGTGCATTGCGGATTACCCATGCGAAAACCGCAATTGCTATGGTCGGTCAATTCCAAGCATTCCATATCCACATTGGATGCGCCGGATAAATTAAATATTTGATAAAGGCCGTCAGTTCCCCAAAGCTGTGGTTTTTGCCCACAACCCGTATTGTAGGCGCTGCCGACGATTTTAGTCGGATTCGTTGGGCTTGGACCCGACGGAACGGTATTCATGGTGCAGTTGTAAGATTGTGAAAAGGAACAATTGGAACGGCTGGTATTAGGCATCGAGTAACCGATGATGTATTGGGCTTGCTTGCCGCTCGTGTGGTCCACACTGTCGATGACAAGCGTGTCTCCGCCGGCCATCAAACCCTGGGTGCCTTGAGCGCCTAAGGCCCAGGCGGGATGATTTAAAGCGCAAGGCTGATTGCTGCCGCTACCGGAATAAGCCGCATTGGTCGTGCCGCTGCATTGGGAAGGATTTCCACCGTCTGTGCGGACATACCATATGGTGGCAAAAGCGTTACTGCTTACCAAGAAGCATAAGATGCAACTGAGAAACAGGATCATGAAGGATTTGGGCGTGGACATAAGAACCTCTCTTTTCGGTTTAAGGAACATCTTCCCTATAAAAACCAAAGAACCTCCTTCTTTTTTGGGTTCAAAAGAAATAGGCTAAGAGACGTTTATGTGCGATTGGCTTACTTGCGTGTGGGGCTTCCCGCAAGCACGGGTCTTCTAACTGACAGTCGAAACAGACTATTGGTCGCTTATAGCGGAACCTGGAATTAATGTACTCTCGAATGGAGCTATTTTCAACGGTTTTTTCTGGGGCTCGGACACCTCCTTGATGACATCGGTCTTCGGTAGATAAATGCTGATCAAGGCCTTACATAAAGGCCTCAAGCATTGAAATATTTTTTTCATAATATGGCCCGTGGGATTTAAGACCCCGCGCGCCAGTCTTGAAAAATTATTGCTGGAGGTCATGAGATTATCAAAGGTGACATATTTTAAATAATCTTCCCACCACAATTGTTCCCACAGATGGATGCAAAAGGACGTGCTTAAGAAATGAAACACAAATTCTTTCTTTAGCTGCACCATCAATTCGTCTTGCGCCCCGTCGGTCGCCCTCTCCCACAAGGTGATGGGGCTGCCTTGATAATAAGGCCAGAAGAAGGAGTATTTATCTTCGATATGGATTAGTTCCGGAAATTTTTGCGCCAGTTGCGCGGGGACCGTGACGGAATGTTCAAACCAGAATTGGTCGCGTCCTTGGGAACGGAAACTGATGTATTGGGCATACCACTTTTTTAAAAATTCCGCGCCAGGTTCAGCCAAGATGACCGCATTGCAAAGCCCCCGCTCTTCTTCACGCCCCATGACAAAGGCGTGCCGGCGGCGTAGGGGCTCAAATGAATTCAAACACAGCACATCCATGTCCAGATAGATGCCCCCTTCCTTCAGGAGAATTTCCAATCTCAACACATCCGCCTGATGGGCGTAGTGCAGTAAAGGATTGCCAAAGATCTCCTTGGGTGGCTCAACCTTGACCAAGGTCAAATACGGTTTAATCTTGTCCCACCACTCGCCCGTGGGCTCATATTTATAATGGAATTTGATTGCGTCCGGTTTATTGCATTCATACGCCGAGCGGATGGCCAGATAGTGGATTAATGAAAACGGCTTATCGCCAAAATTTTCTTTTAAACCAAAAACAAAATGGATGACATTGGGGATCATTGCAGTCCCTCTAGATGGTTGAGTTTGTCAATTTGAGCGGCGATGGCATCCCGGCGGGACTTTAGGATTTCCCCGTCCTTGGTAAATTGCCACATGTCCTTGATCAGGGTGTCGTCCATGGTCAATAATTGAATGCTTTGGCTAAATTCCGCCTTATATTTGCCCTCTAAGTTTTTGGAGCGGATCACCCGGAGTTTATCCAGCAGTAGTTGGATCAATTCATAATCCTGCATGCCGTCCCGGAAATTTTCCGTACGGATGGAATCAACGGGGCCGTCTTGGCCCGGGTAGAACAAAAGTCCATTACCATTTTGTTCCCACTTGGTGTTCCTGGTATTTTTAAAAGGATCTTCATCCGGCCAATAATTCACACACCAGTACAGAAATCCTTTGATATCGTATTTCCAGCAAATCCAGGGAATGATCCTGGCATCAATGGCATCGAAATCCAGGGCGAGATTGGGGCTGGTTTTTCCTGAAGGCCCGGAGATGTACATCCACATCTCCATACCGGTTTTTTGCAGACGATGCATGCCGGCTTCATCAAAATTATCGATTTGAAAGGTCCAGATGTCCAGATCACGGCCCCAGTCCGGATTTTGAGACGGGTCCCAGAAACCGTGGTAACACACCATATTTTTCAATCCCGGATAAGCCTGATGGATCATGGCGGCGATTTTCGGTACCTGTGGATTACCGATGTCCCCTTCGTCCCAGGTATAAATATAGGTGTCCTGCAAAAGGCCGTTGATCTTCAAATCTTCCCCGTAGGTTTGATAGGTGGTTTTAAGGTTTTCAATGGAGGCATCATCGCGGGGCCAGTTATTGTCAAAGGTGCCCCCATTTTTACCGATGGCAAAATTATTCAGGCCATAGACCCGATAGCGGTCGATATTCGCCAGATCACTTTGATTGGTAGGGTCAATGTTCAGGACAGGATTCATGCGGTGCTTAATCATGTTGATGATGAACTGATCGTTGAGGCCATCGAGCCTGGCATGCCAGGTTTCATTGGATTCGGCCGGCCCTTGCGGATAACGGAATTTGGTTAATTGTCCGTAGAAATCAAAAGCGGTTTTAAGATGGCTTTCTGGTGGCAAGCTGAACGCATACACCTGCAATTGCACCGGGATTTTTTGAGCGGCTAAATGACTACCCTTAACTTCAATGGTGCCTTTATAAAGACCCGCCGGTGTATCTGGCGGCACATACAGCGTGACCCAAAAGGGCTGCACCGTCCCTGCCTTAACATCAAAGGCATCGACCGTGATCAGCGGGTCAGGCCACAGGCCTACATATTTCACGGCATAGTACGGCTTTTGGGTGGGGACATAGCCCACCACACGCCAGCTCCAATGATCCTTAGAAATGTTAGAACCCGTCTTGACATCCCTTAAATCTGAGCCCTCGAGGACAATATCCGGCTCAGCCTTGGAACGCGCATCCACCACGATTTGAAAATCTTCGTAATCGTTCTGGGCGGCTGAAAGCACAACCGTGCTTGAGAAACTGGGTTTTTGAAGGGTTTTGCCGTTGAGAAAAATGCGGTCCAAGCTCGAGGCGACAAAAATCTGCTTAGAGATTGAAGTGGCTGCATACAATTGAGGCGCACGCATGTGATGGATTTCTTGAGCGGTTTTAAAACCTAAGCTGAGGATTAATAATGCGCTTAAACTCAGGATGAAGGGTTGATTGCTCATATTTTCCATACCCTCGGACTAAAAGCGGATAAAATTCGAGCCACGCCATAAACCACAAACAAAAATATCAGGGGAAGGCAATATTGCCATTGCCGGCTGCTGAAACAAGCCTTCAAGGTCAAATAGCAAGGTGCCGCCAATAATAAAATCACCGACAAGAGCAATGCGCTGCGATTGTGCTGGCCGACGGAGACTAAGATGGCGATTAAGGCCAACAAGGTGATAAAGGTAAACAGAATCGCTTTATTTAAGTGGATATGTGGAAATTCGCGCACTAGATTTTGCAGCACGCCTTCGCCCCGCCATTTTTCTTTAAGGACAAACTGTTTTAAATTTTTGGATTCGCCTAAATGCACCACCGCCAACGCCGGATGCGAAAAGACGCTTAAGCCCGCGTGATGAATCCGGCGGCAAATATCCACATCTTCGGCGGTGGTCAACGATTCATCAAAGCCGCCGATCTTATCAAAGACGCTTTTAGGCATGATTAAATTGCCGCTGGGCACCCAGTCGATATCGCCAATGGTGGCACTGCGGGCACCCATATGCGCGTTCCATACTTTTTCTAAAAACACACTTTTAGGCGAGAGCCGGTACCAGCAACCCGCCGCCCCTATGGCGGAATCTTTGAGAATCTGGGTTGAAAGTTTAAGCCATGCCTCACCGGCAAGGCAGTCGGCATCGATAAAGGCCAGGTATTCACCGCGGGCGTGTTGAGCGCCGGTATTGCGCAATTGGGAAATCGTCACTTGAGGAAGAATGAATAATCGCACCCCATAGCCTTTGACGATATCCACGGTCCGGTCACGGGAGCCATTATCCATGACGATGATCTCGATGAGATCTGTCGGGTAATCAAGCTTTTGCAAGGCATCCAGACATGGTCCGATGTAGCGCTCGGCATTAAAAACAGGGATGATGATGGTGATCATATCCCCTTTATTTGGATAAGATGTCTTCATAGACTTGTTTGTATTTCCGGGCCATATGCGTATCGCTAAAACGGGTACAGACGTCCTGATAAGCTTTTTCCGATAATAGCGCGCGTTTACAGGGATCCTTAACCAGATTGATGATTGCCGCAGCGAGTGTTTGAGGATCTCCGGGTTTGAGTAAAAGCCCATTGTCCCCATTTTGGATCACAGTGCCGACGGAACCCACGTCGGAGGCGACAATCGGCAAATGGGAAGCCATGGCTTCGAGAATGGTCATGGGCAAGCCTTCCGTGTAGGAGGCATTGACCATGATATCGCCCGCGGCGTACACCGAAGGCATGTCCTCGAGGATACCGGTAAAGAAAACCAGATCGGATAAATTTAAATCCTGGGTCAGGCGCTTTAAATGATCCATGAGAGGACCATCGCCGACAATCAGGAATTTGACATGGGGCACATGTTGAACAACTTCTGCCGCTGCTTTTAAAAAGATTTCATGGCCTTTTTCAATCTCCAGCCGGCCAACAATCATGACCAGGCAATCATGGGCAGCCACACGCAACAGCGAACGTAAACGCCCCCGTTGAGACAAACGGTCGAACTTCTCCACCGGCACCCCGTTATCAATCACTTCCAGGCGTTCGGCTTTCAGGTGCCGTTGCATCATGTCTTCTTTGATGGCGCTCGAGACGCCGATGACTTTGTGGGCAAATTTTAAAAGAAAGGCATCGATGCCTTCATAGAAACGCATTTTCTCATCGCGGCTATGCCACAAATGATTGGTGGCCACCCACTGAATACCGGTGGTTTTAGCCGCCAAAAAACCGATGATGTCTGATTTATAGTTATGGGTATGGAGAATATCGATTTTATAGTCACGGATGAATTTTTGAACGCGATGGATGGTTTTAAAATCCAAACGTCCCTTGGATTCAAAGACCACCGTGTTGAGTCCTAAATTGCGGGCTTCGTCGATAATTTCCAAATGCGGGTTATGATGATTGTGAATGGCACCGATAAAGGTGGTGATGCCGTCTGTTTTGGTCGCCAGGTTGAGGACCACCCTTTCGGCGCCGAATAATCCGCCGCTGCTGATTAAATGCAAGACCTTCACCCCATGAAAGAGATGTTCATAACGCTTGAACATCGCCGACATGGAAAATTCCCGTTTGGCCAGCGCATAGCCTGCGGCTCCCATTTCCCAACCTTTTTCCGCGTCATTGATCAATAACCATAAAGCGTCTTTGAGTTGTTGGGTGTCTTCTTTTTCCACCAGAAGTCCATTCACGCCGTTTTGAATCAATTCCGGATTACCGCCGACATTGGTCGCGATCACAGGTTTGGAGGCGGCCATATATTCCAAGATGGAATTGGACATGCCTTCGCTTAAGGAGGGCAAAACACAAATATCAGCAATTCTTAAGAGATTAGAGATATCCCCTCGTTTGCCCAAAAATAGCACCTTATCCGCGATCCCAAGCCTTTGGGCCATCTGCTGAAGTTCGCCGTTTAATTCATCCTTGCCGACCAACATCAATTTGACGTGGCTGCGTTGCTTGACGATTTCCGACAAAGCCTCCAAGAGATACTTATGCCCTTTAACCGGTTTCAAATTCGCCACATGGATGATGACCGTGTCATTGATATCCAGATCGAGCGAGTGACGCAGATCTTGCAGGTCCTGATGGGTTTTGGGAGGTAAATGAACGCCGTTATAAATGACCTCAATGCGTTGGGCTTCAACACCTTCATCCCTCATGACCATGTCTTTGATGGATTTTGAAACCACGACGATTTTATGCACCCACGGATTGAGCCAACGGTAGGCTTGAATGTGAAGTTTGTTGCGCCAAAAACCCATGTCCCGTCGGTTGGAGATGATCATATTGACACCCGCCCCATGACCCCAGAAGGTGCCCCACATGTCTGAACTAAAATGATAGGTTAACAAGACATCAATGCGGTTCTTTCTTAAGAAATGCCAAAAACGAATGCCTTGAATGAGGCCAGAGAGGCCATAGACCCTCACCACCCGAAAGACATGTAATTTACTGCCGGTGGATTCAATCAACTCGCGCGGGGCCTTGCCGGAACAGTCGAGGCTGACGACATGCACGTCATACAGATTCTTGTTCAGGCCGCGGGCCAGCTCATAAATTTGTTTCTCCGCTCCACCGGCTAAATCCGCCAGGCAGTCGGTTAAAAGCACAATATGTTTTTTAGTTGAGTGGCGAGGGATCATAGTAACGGGTTTTTCTGGGTTTAGAGGCATTGTATTGAGGTTTCGCCGTAAAGACGGGCGTGACGATTTCGACCTGTGGGGCAACGTCTTTCGTGTTTTGGGCGATGGCGTTTAAACGGGTCACCAGCCCCGCAAAAATCCATAAATAAGAATTGGGTTCCAAATACGACCAACGGTCACCAAAAAAATTATTCACCATCAGCACAAACAAGCAGCAGACAAATCCCAGCCCCATGGACCGCGACATCTCATCATCCCCTTTTTGATACAGCATCCAGCCTTGACGCAGAAAGCAAGCCAGGATGATGAGGAAAATGATAAAGCCGACCAACCCCTGTTCAGTGAGGATTTTGATATAAATGTTGTGGGTATCATTAAGATCAAGCCCCAGATTGCGGAAGGTCCCAAAACCGATGCCTTCGATGGGATTGGCCTTAAAATAATCCATGCCCTGATGCCAAATGTCGATCCGCCGCTGCGAGGACTCATCCAGCTGGCCGGTGGCTGTCTTGGTTTCTTTGATGCGGTCCACCACATTCTGGGGTAAGACGGTCTGCCACAAGGCCAGCACCAACAGCAAGGGAATCCACCATTTTTTATCTTTGAAGCCGAATAAAATAAGCATCCCCATCATCAAGCCGGCATAAGCCCCCCTGGAATACAGAAAGGTGATGCAATATAAATTAGCTGTAATCAAAATGCCTAATAGCCATTTATTGCGTCCTTTGATCGCGTAAAACACGCTCATGAGAATGATCGTATACTCATTAAAGAAAGCAGCCACTTCATTGGGTCCTAAAAATTCAAAGGTGCCTTTGATCTGTTCGCGCGACCCAAGCCCCGAATGAAGTCCGATCTGACGGGCGGTGTAATAATCCGCCAGGAACATGGCCGCGCACATGACGGCAAAGGTTGTCCACACCTGCTTTTTATCGGTATTATTGTGGAATACCAGAAAAAACAAGAGCGGCAAAAGCCCGAAATTTTTCCAATCCTGCACCCGGCTGTCATGGATATCAAAGCTGATATTGTGATAGAGATAAAGACTGCTGCGCAGCAAGGAGAACAACAGATAAAGCACGGCGATGATGCCTATGGTGCTGATGCCTGATTTATCGCGGGTGCTGTCCACGGACATCTTGTGGAATATGCCGCCTAGAATCACGCCCAAGAGCAGGATATCTATGAATTGAGTGCCTAAGGGAAAGGCCTGGATTTTTTCAATAATATTGCGTAACGGCAACAGAAAAGCCACCAGTAACAGTGTTGTCTGCCCTTTGCCCGCCACACCCATCAAAAAGGCGATAATGCCTAAGACATATAAGCTTGCGGGTCCTATAAATTTGATGGTGGCAAAAATATGCATATTAATTTAAGGTTTGCAGGTGTTTTTTAAGGTTGCGCCGGGCAATGATTTCTTTATTTAAATTTAAGTCTTTGGAACGCCAGGTCTTGCCCGGCCCTTGTTTGGCGTAGGTCACCTTTGCTTGGGCGTATCCGCGGATGACTTCTTTGAGCAGTTGGGCGGCCAGCATGGTGGTTTTGGCCCGCAGGGTGTGGATATGATCATTCTTTTCCAGGCGGTAGGACTGTTGGGCGACAATGTCCCCTGCATCCAGATTAGCCGTGCACACATGGATCGTCACGCCTAAATAATCAAAGTCATTGTTATACAACGTCCAGGTCGGAAGCCCGCCCCCTTTATATTCCGGCACAATCCCACGATGAATATTCAAAATCGCTTTATGGGCGACGTTTAATATCTCCCCTTTAAGAATAGGAGTCCCGAAAACAATGATCAAATCCGGATTTTCCGCCTTGACCTTTTGAACGGTGTCCTCATGGTTAAAAGAAGCGACTTTTTCACAGGCGATGGTGGCATCCAAATAGGGCTCCTGGCCTTTAAAGAGCAACTCTTTTTCGTAGCGTGCCTCCTGTTGTTTTTCACGGGCAAATAAGGCATTCATGAGCTTTTCTTCCAGAGATAAGCGCAACTTCTGCGGCTTAAGAAGCGCTTTTAATTTTTCATCCCAAGGCGTAGGTGCCGCATAAGCCTCTTGCAGAAATACTTTCTTAATCGCAAAGTGCTGATGCACGTCATTGATTAAATAACAGTGATGGGTTGACCCTAAGGTCAGAAAGACAATGTTCATGGCGTTTACCTTTGATCCATTGAAGAAGACGGCTGACAAAAAAGAAGCTGCCGCTCAGTCTAGCCTTAAAGGCCCAGAAGTTTTCATCCGTCGGGATACGGCGTAATTCAAACACTGAAGTATGGGGGTCATTAAAACCGGCATGAATGGTGGTGGCCGACCTATATCCATATTTCTGGACATAGTCCATCACCCGGTTGTCGTAAGACCCGGCTGGGTAACAGAAGTGATCGATGGTGTAGCCCATTTGTGCCTCAATGTCGGCTTTGGAACCCTGGAGTTCAGCGGCGAACTCTTCGGGCGATGAAAGATTGGCGCAATCCGGATGATGCCTGGTGTGGGAACCTACCTCCAAAATAGTCTGGTCCAAGGTCTTGATCTCTCGCCAATCGGCGAGCCGGAATTCCTTGGGCACATGGGGCCATTCATGGGCCGCGATTGGAAATTGATTCAGAAGTTCTTTGCGTTGGGCATCAGGGATGGAGCGCAGTTTGGCTTTGATATCTTTGATGGCTTTTTCATAGGATCTTTGAGTATCAAGCCGGTATTCCAGACGCTCGCCCTTAAAGTTAAATTTCAGCGTTCCAGGCTGATGGTTGCGGACCGACATTTCGATGATATCCGTCCATAAAAGATTTTGTTTAGACAGCACATCAGAAACCACATAGACGCAACCCCGTGCCCCCAGTTCTTTCATGATGGGATAGGCATTGTCAATCACATTGCGGAAACCATCGTCAAATGTCAGCACAACCGTTTTATGAATATCTTTTTTTTGGTTTAAGAGCTCGAGGCCTTCTGTCATGGTCGCGAATTGATAGCCTTTCTCTTTAAGATAGGTCAATTGCTCGCGAAACAAGGATTTGGGGATATGACGTTCATCAAAGCCGCGCAGCATTTGGAAATCGTCATCACAGATGCCGTGGTACCACAGGATGATGAGTTTGCCGGCATTGAGTTGGCGGAAGACAGCATTGAAGCCGCTTCGGTCCAGGAGGATATAAGCCAGTTGCCTTAAATTCATAGTCCCCATCCTGCTTTAAGGGTTTTGAGACCATTGATCCATGCCCAAAACGTCCAAGGGTTATTTTGGATGGCTTTACGGTATTCCTGGCGCGCCGTGATCAGATCATTTTTAAGCAGAAATTCATCCCCATTGTCCCGGAAGATTTTAGCCAGGGCGCGGCGCCGCAGTTTGAGGGTATGCGGATTATTTTCAGGACAGTATTTATCAATCACGTAGAGTCTGGCCTGCATCATGCGGTCCAATTGATGGCTCATGCTTTGGGTCGTCACCCGATAATACGCGATGATCCGGTCGATGTAGGTGATCTTATATTTTTGAGCAATCCTGAGCCATAGGTCCCTGTCTTCACATCCTAAACGGGTCAAATACGGATCAAAGCCCCCCACCTCATCGCAGCAGCTGCGGCGGAATAAGGCGGTGGGCGAAATGATATTGCCACGGCGCATGAAAAGTTCATTGAATATATGCCCTTGCAAAGCCCAGCGTGGACAGCTGGGTGTGGCAATTTCCCTATTTTGCGCGTCAATATTCTTCACACGCCCATGCACCAAACCAACGGATGGATCTTTCTCTAGAATCTTAATCCCTTCGTGCAGACGGCAAGGCAGCCATACATCATCGGCGTCCAGTAAGGCGATGTAGGACGCCCGGCTATGACGGATGCCGGTATTGCGCGCCTTGGCTAGACCTTGATTGTCTTGGGATATATAGCGGATTTTATCCGGATGCTGCTTGGTGTAGCGCTCGGCTATCTCAGAAGTTGCATCGGTTGAGCCGTCATTGATGAGAATAATCTCAAAATCCCGGTAGGTCTGCGCCAGCACACTTTCAATGGCCTGGGGCAAGAAATGGGCGGTGTTATAAGAAGGAATGATGACGGAGACTTGAGCCATAGGTTAAACGATTTTTTGACCGATTAAAAGTTTGACGGCATTCTTGGTGCTGGTCCAACCCGGACGCCGCCGCAAGAGATCTAAGGCAGTGGCGGTACGGACTTTAAAACTTTGATTAGAGGCCTTCTCATTAGAAATATAGGTCTGCAGATAATCCAGGCGGTGCTCCAGGGCCTTTTTTTCCATCGGTGACAGCTGATGTTCAGCGAAAAATTTCTTCAGTTTCTTGATCCTCTCCTCATAACTTTTTTGGATGAGGGTGCCGTAGGACACGTCCCCATCATTGCCGGCATGGCGGCGTAATTTGAGGCCCATCGTGTCGAGATAGACAAAGGGAGAAAAATAAGACGCGATGGTGATAAAATGAGAATCCTGAGTGTAAGCCAGGTCGGTGTCGAAACTAAGCTTATGGTCGAGCAGAAATTCTTTGCGGACCAAGGACGCCTGGCAGCGAAAAGGAACGCCGAAGGTCAATAAGGCGTATAGCAGATTAGAATTGGAGATCCATAAAGAGCCATCCACCCTTTTAAAAGCATAATTGAGACATTTTTGAGTTGTGGTTTTGAATTCCCATTTCTTTTGGTCCGTGTCAGTGGCTGAACCAAATACGTCCATGGCTGAAAAGGCTAATTGGCTTTCCGGAAACCGCATCAGCGCATTCTCCAATTGTTCTAAATGACACGGCATCCATAGATCATCGGAATCATGCAAGGCAATCCAGTTGCCTTGCGCCTGCTTAATCCCCCAATTGGTGGCCCCACTGACACCCTTTTTGCGGCGATTTTCCAAAAGCACGATCTTAAGGGTGCTGGTCTTTTTGAAACGATGCACCATCTCAACTGAGGCGTCGGTGCTGTGGTCATTGACCACAATGACTTCATCCGGCCGTCGTTGCTGCTGCTCAATGGAGGCAAGCGTTTCTGTAATCAGTTCGGCGCGGTTATATAATGGAATGACAACGCTGATGGTATTCATGATGACTGTAACCTCTGGGCAAACGGAGATAATAAATGAGAATAAGCCCACGTTTTTAATGCCCTGAAACTGGCATGGGCCCGTAAGCTTTGATCGGCGCATATTTTGGAATAGGACAGGTTTCTTTTTTTAAATGCGTCATAGGCCAGAAAATAGTAAGCTTCGGCCAGGCGTTTTTTAGCCAGTTGAACGATGGCAGGATCAAGTTGCGGGGTTGCCAACAGGCGCTGCATGGCCCCTGTCCGGTCGGTCATGTTATACGTCAAATTTGATGACCCATTGTGGTCATGATCACGTTTGTTGGTCAGCACATCGGTCATGACCCCGATCTTGTAATGCAAGGCCATACGGATGAAAAAATCATAATCTGAACCCTTGAATACCGGCTCAAAGCGCATTTGGTCAAAAACGCCGCGACGGATGACTGAACAGGACGGAAAAATAAAATCTTGCATGATCAAATGTTCCAGGCAGCGCTCCATGATAAATTCATGGACAATGACGGACTCTCGTAGGGCCGGTATTTGGGCGAAAGCGGAAGTCCTCCAAATGCCCCGTTCATCAAAGGAAGAAAAATTACAAAACACCATGGCCGCCTCGCTATGGTCTAGGAATTGCACCGAGCGTTTGAGGAAATCCGGATGCCATGTGTCATCCGCGTCCAGAAAGGCCACATACTCGCCTTGGGCCATGGCAATGGCTTTGTTAAAGGTTTGGTATTGTCCGCTATTGGCGTGATAGAAATAACGGACACGGCCTTCGTATTTCTTCATTCGTTCGGGGGTGTCATCGGTTGAGCCATCATCGATGATGATGTATTCAAAGTCTTGAAAGGATTGGGTAAGCACACTCTGAAGCGCTTCTTCAATGAAGCGGCCATAATTGTAAGCGGCAGTTATAATGGTGACTTTGGGGGCATTCATGGCTGTTCACTTATATGTTTTTCCGATCAAGGTGTAGTCTTCCGCAGCTTCTTCGATCGTCCATGCCGCGTGGGGAAAAAATACACCGTTGTTCATGCGATGGTTTTCATCCGCTGCGATGCGCAGCAAACTATTGTTGTGGACCACATACGCGTGAATCATTTCCCTGTCCCAGAAGGAAATTTTCACCAGATATATTCCGGCGACCAGATCCAGGCTTTTGAAAATGAGTTTCAGGGAGCCCTCACCCGAAATATTACCCAGTGCCATGGCTGATTCCTTGGAATTCAAAGAGCAGCATAAAACTCCATCGGAACGCAGGATATCAATGATGACAATGGGATCAACAATTTCCCGTTTGGCCTTGTAGCTGATGTGAATGCCTAATGGTTGCCCTGATTTAAATTCTTCAGGTAGCGTGAGGTCATAGCCTTGGAAACTGACATTGGTGATATCGATGAGCAAATCTTTATTAATGTCGACACGAGCTTGGTCCGCTTTAAGTTTGTTTTTAAAATCTTCTTCATTCTTTTTAAAAGTGATGTTTTGGTAAAACGGCATGACCTCATCCGTGGCGCCGTCCTTGATCAGTTGGCCATGGTCGAGCAAGAGCACGCGTTTGCAAAGGCTTTGGATCAAGGAAATTTGATGGGACACCAGCAGAATGGTGGCCCCGCCTTTGAGAAGTTCGCGCATTTTTTGAGCGCATTTGGATTGAAAAGCCACATCCCCTACGGAGAGCACTTCATCGACGATGAGGATTTCCGGATCCATGTGGGCGGCCACCGAAAAACCCAGGCGAGAGTACATGCCTGACGAATAATGTTTGACCGGTGTATCAATGAATTCCCCCACCTCCGAAAAAGCCACAATTTTATCGAATTTAAAATCGATTTCACGGCGCCTCATGCCAAGGATAGTGCCGTTGAGATAAACGTTCTCCCGTCCGGTTAATTCCGGATGAAAGCCGGCGGTGACCTCGATCAAGGCCGAAAGCCGGCCGTTGATATGGATCTTGCCTGTGGTGGGGCTCATAATGCCGGAGAGCAATTTTAAAATGGTGCTTTTGCCGGCACCATTAGGTCCCATCACGCCGACGACTTCCCCCTGTTCAATGCGGAAGTTCACATTCTTCACCGCCCAGAATTCGTGGCTTTTTAACGGTGCCTGATGGCCTGATTGGGTCAAGCTTTTGAGCAAATTCGGCACAAAGTCTCTCAGGGAATCAAACTTCTCCCCTTTTTTGAACTTTTTGGACACATGTTGGAATTCAATGGCACAGCTCATATTTAAATATTTTCCGCGAATAACTGTTCTTTGTTATGAAAAACCGATAAGCCGATGACAAACATCACCATCGCCCAGAGGCCGGCATAGCTTAACCAAAAAGGGTCGGGTGCCTGCTTGTAGACGATGGTATGGTTCAAGGCTTCCAAAATACTGCCCATGGGATTGAGCAACATGAAGGTTTTGAAGCGGCCGAATAAATTGGCATCATAGAATACGGGAGTAAAGAAGATGCCGAACATGAGAATCACTTCCACCACATATTTCACATCCCGGAAGAACAGATTGGCGCAAGATAACAGCAGTCCAAGGCCAGTCGTAAATAGGACCAAAAACAGGATCAGCACCGGGGCCCAGAGAATATGGATGCTAAGGCCGAGTTTCATAACGATCATGACGATTGTCAGGATCACCATGGAAATCATCAGATCAAAGAAGCACGCGGCGGTTGAGGCCAAGGGCAGGATGGCGCGCGGAAAATAGATCTTGGTGATCAATACGCTGTTACCCACCAGGCTCAAAACGGCAAAGCGAATGGAACTGATGAAGAATGTCCATGGCAGGACCTTGACGGCAATCGACATAATACCGTGCGGGTCTTGAGGCTGTCCGGAAACAACCGACATGGCTTGCTTGACCAAGATTCCCGCCCCCACGGCAACGATAGGCATAAAAATCGCCCAGGCAAAGCCCATCACCGCCTGCTTATAACGGATACGGATATCCCGCAGGGTCAGCATATAAAGCAGATCACGGTATTTGATCAATTCTTTGAGCGCTTGAATCATCGTGTCGTGGCCAATTTTGAGCTTGCCGTTTGAGGCGCCCATTTTTGTTTAAAGTATTCAACGGTTAACTTTAAGCCTTCTTCGAAACTCACCAAGGGTTTGAAATGGATCTTTTGGCTGATCTTGGAGATATCGGCATGGGTCTTGAACACATCTCCCGGACGCACCGGCAGAAGCTTGGGTTGAATATTTTTGCCCATGATCTTGTTCAAAACAGCCACCAATTCCAGGACGCTGTTATCCTTCCCATTGGCCACGTTAAAGACCTCGTGTTTGATGCCGGGAGTTGTCATGGAGAGGACATTGGCGGAAACCACATTCTTAATGTAGGTAAAATCCCTCGACTGCTTGCCTGTGCCGAAAATCGGCGGCTGCTCATCATTCAGGATGCAATGGATGAATTTGGGGACAACAACGGCATATTCATCATCCAAGGCTTGCTTAGGACCAAAGACATTGAAATAACGCAGGCAAACGGTCTCGACGCCAAAGAATTCCGAAAAAATACGGCAGTAATATTCCCCGGCCAATTTGCTTAAGGCATACGGAGAGATCAACAGCGGTAAATGCTCTTCCTTCTCAGGGAATTGCGTGGTATCCCCATAGACAGAACTGGATGAAGCAAAGACAAAGCGTTTGACCTTTTGCTTGGAGCAGGCCTGCAGCATGTTGAGGACCCCGTCAATATTGACCTTATTGTAGCTATGGGGTTCTTGCATGGATTTAGGCACGGAACGTAAAGCCGCTTGATGCGTCACATAATCAATGCCCTGACAGGCGCGTTCACAATCCGTAGGGTTGATAATGTCGCCGCGGATGAGCTCAAAGGTGTCCTTCCCTAGTCCTTTGGCGAAATCCAGGTTTTCTTCCTTACCGGAAGAGAAATTATCCAAGACGCGCACAAAATGACCTTCCTTGATCAAATGTTCCGCAATGCTTGAGCCTATGAATCCTGCCCCACCTGTGATTAAAAATCGACTCATTGCTGCTCCTCTCTTAATTATAAATACCTGTAAATATACTCCGGAATAAAGTATTCAATTCCTGTTAGGACGTGGCCAATGATATTGGAATGGGCCTGGGCCAAAAGTTCAATGGCCCTTGAAACCATGCCGCGCTGGGTAGAACCGGCCTTGATCACCATTAAGACCCCTTCCACATAGCTGCCAATGACCACCGCGTCCGTAACCGGGATAACCGGAGGTGTATCGATTAACACAAAGCTATACCTTGAACGCAGAGTTGTCAACAGCTCTCTCATACGTTCTGAACCAAGCAATTCCACTGGTTTGGCGGGCACGGCACCGGATCCGATGAAGCTCAAATGGTCAATATCTTCCAGGCTAAAAAGAATATCTTCCAGGGTCGCGTCCCCTTGTAAATATTCGCTTAAACCGGGCCGTGGTTCTGCGCCTAAATAATTGACCAGCTGGCCACGGCGCATGTCAGCATCAATCAGAACAATGCGGGGTTTATGAGTCGCGTGCGAGAGGGTCATGGCCAGGTTCAATGAAGAAATGGTTTTACCCTCGGAGGCGACCGAGCTGGTGATGGCCAAGGTGCGCGGCGGTTTGCCTTTATTGATCGAGAGGATATTGGTCGTCAAAATTTTGTATTGTTCGGAAATCACCGCCTTAGGGTCGAAATAGGTCACCAGGCGCGCGTCCAGCTTCGATTCCGGAAGCTTTTGGACGACCATCTGCTCAACCTCTTTGATTTTGACGATACGGTCGATCTGGTGGAGATTTTCTTCAGTTGCTTTTTGTAAGGCCCTGGTTATTTTTCCCATTTGATTTTTCCTTTTTATAAGACCGATATTTCCTTCGGTTTCACCAAACTTAACTGTTGCATGGGCGAGTCCCCGATGGCTTCCCTCATGACGTATTCATCAACGGTCGTGTGGCCGTCCGCATAGGCCGTTAAAAGCGCAAAATCACAAATTTGATTGATCAAACGGGGCACCCCATTAGAAAATTCGTGCACCAGCCGCATCGCCTCGGGCGCAAAATATTCCCGTGGTCCGCGACCCGCCACCTTCAAGCGGTGAAGAATATATTCCTGCATTTCTTCAAAGCTCAAAGGTGCCAGATGAAAATAAATCGCCACCCGTTGACGCAATTGCTCCAGCTGATGTAATCCCAGTTTGAGTTTGAGTTCAGGCTGTCCGATAAGCACAATTTGGATCAACTTATCGGTTTCGGTTTCGAGATTGGAAAGCATACGGACTTCTTCTAAGACATTGGGCTTAAGATTTTGGGCCTCATCAATGATTAAAACCACATTATGTCCCCGGTGGGCTTGGGTCAAAAGATACTCGTTCAAATTCGACAGTAATTTGGACTTGGAATCCCCCGGCTGAAAGCCGATTTCCAGGTCTTCTAAAAGTGTCAGCAAAAGGTCCTTGCTGTTAAGATGTGTATTCGTGATAAGAGCCACTTCCGTATTACGGTTTAATTTATTGATTAACGCCCTTGAAACCGTGGTTTTGCCGGAGCCTATTTCACCGGTGATGACAATAAAGCCTTTGCGTTCCTCAATGGCGTACAACAGGCTGCTTAAGGCCTCTTTATGTTTGCTGCTTTCGAAAAAGAACTTGGAATTAGGCGTCAAGTTAAACGGCGGTTCATTAAATTCGAAATAGTCGTAATACATGTCTGTCCTTAAGGTTTAATAAAGGCGTGGATCATCACCGTAAAAACAATGACCAGGGTTCCCGCACTGCCCATCCAGAATACCGTCCATTTGGTTTTGTCCTGGGCGGTTTGAATACATTCGACCGTATTGATTTTAGAAATCGCCCCCAATAAGGGAACACCTAAATATTGGCTGGCAGACTGTACATTCAAGAATGAGGTGTCTAAGAATTCATACATAAATACCAACCCCACCCCAAGGGCGAGTCCTAAAAATAAACTGGCCAGGATAATCAGTGGGACATTGGGTTGAATGGGTACCAGCGGCACGCGGGCGGGATCAATGACGGTATATTTGGTCCCTTCCTGGGAAGACTGCAAACGTTGGGTGATTTTGGCGGTTTCTAGCCGTTGCAGCAAGGTGTTGTAGATCGTCTCATTGACATTCACGTCACGGGCCATGACATTATCCAATTTATCGAGTAGAACGACTTTATACAGACTTTTATCATCAGCCGATGTGTCGGCCACGGGTTGAGTTGGGTTTTTACCCGTACTGCCGATGGAATCCAGGGTTTTTTGGATTTGTTGAATCATAGGATTTGTCGTGTCCGGTGTAAGTTTGGCATCCTCCGTGTACTGCAAGTTCTGCTTCTTTAATTCTTCCATCTTCTCATTAATTTGGGCCCTTAATTCCTTCACCATGGGATGCTCTTCGGTCGAATCCACCAGAAGCGCGTTCAATTGGTCCTTAAGGTCTGCAATTTCCGCAGATTTGATTTTGCCTAAGTACACATGCAATTGTTCCTGAATGAACTTAATGGCATCCGACGTTTCCTTGTTCTGGATGTCCATGTTGCGTTCAATGAAAATATCCGACACATTTTGGACAACATCCTTGGCCTTGACCGGATTATCGCTCATGTAGGATAGATCAATGATATTGGCATCCCGCAGGTCGATGGTGATATCGGTGCGCAATTTCAGGATCAGCTTTTCAAATTCCAGGTTAGTTTTGACATTCTGGTCTAAATTCAAGCGCTTGACCAATTTCACCAGGCTGTCCCATCCTAAAATAGTCTCTCTGATCTCCTGGGCCCGTTGACTCATGGTGGAGGCCATGGCGATATTGCTGAATAAGGGATTATCCGATTTACCTTCCTGGACCAGTACCGTTGTATTGGCACGGTATTTCTTAGGTAAAACCACCGTTAAGCAAATACCGATGATCAGTCCGGCAAAAGCAGGGATAATGAGCAACCATTTGCGCCGGAAAAACATTCTGAGATAGCCATGAAGAGGATGATTGCTGTCGTGCATGGATAATTTGCCTTTCGTTAAATAGCCGCCACCGCTGCCGCAGATCCGGCCGCCTGGCCGATGGGTTGAGTGATCGGATTGAGGAAACGGGCGATCTTGGCCCATAATGTCGGCGGCAGATAAATCGTATCGCCGGGTTTCATGATGTAATTTTCGCGTAAATCTCCTTTAAAGAGCAAATTATAGACATTCACCTTTTTAAGCACCACGTCCCCATTGGCCGAAGGCGTAAAAAGAGTCGCCTTGTCGGTTGCCGCAGTCAATTGAGGCAAATTGGCGGCTAATAAGGCATCCCGCAGCGACATGGTGTCGCTTCTCATATAAATTTTGCCAGGTGCCCCTACTTCACCGACGACATAAACGACCTTGCTGTTATATTCCGTAATAACAACAGTCACATCCGGTTTAATGATATATTTTTGCAGGCGTTTGATGACAACTTTGGCGGCTTCATCCTTGGTCATTCCCGATAAGACAATATCCCCCACAAAATCAAATTGAATTTTGCCTTCCATATTGATGATGTATTTCCCACTGACCTCGGGATGGCGCTGCACCGTAATGGTCAGCACATCATTCGGCCCTAAGGTGTAATGACTATTGGCGATGTCGCTTGCCATATAGGGACGAGCGGCTTCATAAGCACGCATCGCCGCACCCTGGCCATAGGTTCTTTGGGTCGAGGTGACGGCATGACTTTCCGTTGCCGCCGTATGGCTTTCAGTTGCCGATTGGTTTTGGGTGGTTGGTTGTTGATTGATCAATCCAAAATTCTGCGCATGGGCTAATCCGGCAAAGACCGGCACCGCAGCGACTTGCATAAGGATAATGAGGTTTTTCATGTTTTTTTTCATACATCTCTCCTTGAC